>OLSE01001083.1_pt1 | contig 25226 bp, 23 predicted proteins | sample 1673191 | NCBI WGS metagenome assembly OLSE01 (sample SAMEA3136764, study PRJEB25190) | human gut metagenome | biome: human gut; feature: human-associated habitat; material: faeces | place: Austria | collected 2013
AGTGAGCCTCTACCAAATACTCTTATAGAAGTTTATAATGACAAAGATGAGTTAGTATTTAGTGGCAGAACAGACGAAAATGGTAAAATTACTGTTGAAGATTTAAGATATGGAAAATACTATTTCGTTGAAAAGGAAGCACCAGAGGGCTACACGATAAATCCAGAAAAAATGTATTTTGAAATACTAGAAGATGGAGAAGTTGTAAAATGCACAATGGTAGATGAAAAAGTTGTTATTGAAGTACCTAATACAGGAGTAAACGATTATCATATTATAGAAATCGTTGGATCATTATTAGTATTAAGTGGAATAGGAGTTATTGTTTATGTTAAAAAGAAAAGAAAATAAGAATAATAGTAAAGGAAGAAAGAGTCAACTTATAATAGTTGGCTCTTTACTTATCTTAATTGGAATTTCAGCAGTAGGTGGTAAATATCTTTATAACTATTTATTAGATAAAGCAGAAGATATTAAAATTGAAGAATTTTATGAAATACAAGAAGAAATAACTGATGAAGTAATGCCAGAGGAAATACCTACCGATGAAAAAAAAGAAACTACTACACAAGATAATACAAATTATGTTGCAGTAATAAAAATACCTAAAATAGGACTTGAAAAAGGATTATGTGAAAAAGATAGTTCTTGTAATAATGTGAATAAAAATATTCAAATATTAAAGGAATCAACTTATCCAGACATTGCAAATGGCAATTTTATTTTGGCAGGACATTCTGGAAATGGTAGAGTATCTTATTTTAAAAATCTTAATAAGTTAGCACAAGATGATGAAATAAGTATTTTTTATCAAGGAAAAGAATACAAGTACAAAGTTGTTAATATGTACGATATTGAAAAGACAGGTACTGCTAATATCATTAGAAACAAAGAAAAAACAACGCTTACTTTAATTACTTGTAGGCATAATACCAATAAGCAAATTGTAGTTATCTGTGAATTAGTTGAAACAATATAGGAGGTTTAGATTATGGAAAATAAATATAATTTAGGACAAATAACTAAAACATTAGAAAAGTTATTTGGTGCAGGATTTAATACTGATAAAAAAATCCTTGCAATGAAACTAGAAGATTTAGAGAAAATAAATAATTTAACTTCTTCTGAAATGATGATAATTATTGATTTTAAGAGAGCCATTAAGAATAGACAAATAATATCATTTTTAAGTGGTTATAAAGAGAAAGGAAATGATAGCAAATGAAAAAATTTGAAATTGATGTAGATATAAATGGAACAATTACTTTTGAAGTAGAGGCTAAAAACAAACAAGAAGCCAAAGCAAAAGTAGATGACATTTTAAGCAATACTTCTGTTAAAGAAGCATTAGCAAATTATAGAAATAATATTGTTTTAAATGAAAAAGTAAAACAAGACAAAGATAGAGAAAGATAGGAGGAATTATAATGGCATACTCAAAGAGAATACCACCAATTAAAATTAAATTAAATGTAGATGACTACAATAAACTTGTTCAAGTATTAGATAATATGATTGATTGTGGAAATGAATATTATTCTAATAAATGTTCTAAAATGAAAGACAAGTTATTAAGGTATAGTGTTCCATTTAAAGAAGAAGATGGGACAGAAATAGTGGATATGAGATTCTACAACAACGAAATGATAGATTTATTTATGATTTTCTTTTTTGGAGTTGGAGATATTGATATTCACACTAACTTCTATGATGTTTTAGTTAGAGTAAGAGAAAAAATCAAAGAAGACAAAACAAATAATGAATAGTCTAATTTAGAATAGGAGGTGCATTATGGCGAGTAAATTAAGACTAATTACAGACCTTTATGGAGAAACCATAACACAAATAAGTAAAAATCCAGATGAATGGATGTCCTTTTTGGAATGTGCTGCAATGAACTACAAATATCCTTTTAATGACCAAGTGTTAATTTATGCACAAAGACCACAGGCAGTTGCCTGTGCTAAAATTGAGGCTTGGAATAAACAAGTAGGAAGATGGATTAATCGTGGTGCAAAAGGAATAGCACTTCTTTCAGAAGATAATGGCTATACTAACTTGCGATATGTATTTGATATTGCAGATACCAATAGTAAGTTTGGTAAAAGTTTTAGATTATGGTCAGTTTCTAAACCTTATGAATTAGACATTATTGAGTCATTAGAAAACAAGTACGGAGAACTTGAAGATAAAAGTTCTCTGGGACTTGCAATTAAATCAGTATCAAAAATAATTGTTGAAGATAATATGCAAGATTATTTAGAAGATTTAATGTTTTATAGAGAAAATAGTTCTCTTGAATCACTTGATGAAGATGGTGTAAAAGCATTATTCCAAAACGCACTTTCTAATAGTATTGCTTTTTCAATGATTAAAAGATGTGGATTAAATCCTAATGAATATTTCACACATAAAGACTTTGTAGATATATTAAGTTTTAATAGTTATGACACCATTACACGAATAGGTGTTGCAACAAGTGAAATATCAGAAATGGGACTTCGTGAGATTTATAATACAATTAAAAATCTGCGAATTAACGAAATAAATAAAATTCGCACATTTGATATAGATAATGATTTGTCTTATGATGTAAGCGAAAGCAGAAATACTGCTGAAAGGAGGAATAATTATGATAACTTACACACGTCAAGGGGATTACGAGATACCAGATCTAGCGATACCAGAGAACAAGATTCAAGTGGAGGGCAAATACGCAATGATGAGATTAAGGTACTTGAAAGAGAACAAGAAATCTCTATACACAACTCTACTAATGAGCAACAGTCTTCCAGAGCATTTGATGAATATTCAAGAAACAGCAATGGAGAGGGTAGAACAGATAGTATCAGAGATGAAAGAGAAAGAGAAGATAACAGAGAATTTGAAAGCGACAGACCCAATGAAATGGGTGGGACTAATGAACAACTTGAAGACATCAGCAGAGGAGATAGTAGCGAACGAGTTGATATACGCTTAAATATCTACGAAGCAGATAAATCAAAAACTTCTTATGTTGTACTTGATGAAAAAATAAATCAAATATTGAGTACAACCCCACATTTGCGAAAATCCAATAAAGAAATAAAGGACTTTATTAACAATGAACGAGATATTACAAAAAGAGCAGAGTTCCTTAAAGGAATATTTAATTCAGATTATACCGGTGTTATAGTTGATGACCAGATGTTTGGTTATAAAACTTATGACAACGGTATTTTATTTTGGAAAGGTAATTTCTTATCAAGAGATACAGAAAGTTTTGTAAGTTGGGAAGATTTAACTTATCATTATGAAGCAATGATATTATTAAATCAATTAAATGATAGAATTGAGCCTCTGCCAAGTATGACAGACCAATTATCTTTAATTGATGATAATAGCGAAAAGACAGTATCAGATTTAGAGTTTACACAAGAGTTTGTTGATAGATACCTTACTGAAAGAGGAACAGAAACTAAATATTCTATTTATGAAATGTTCCAAAAGAGTTTATCAGCAGAAGATAACATCAATTATCTTAAAAATCTATATGGAATTGGTGGAGCAAGTGAAACTATAAAATATTCTGGTATAGGGATAGATTATGATTCAAAAGGTATTCGCTTTTATCGTGGTTATTTTGACCCTAGTGCAACGGAACAACTCTTTAAGTGGAATTATATTGAAAAGCGAATAAAAACTCTTATACACGAAGATAGATACCTAAATCCAAAGGAATTAGAAGAATATCCTAATTGGCTTGAAAAACAAGAACAAGAAAGAGAGTTTATAGAAGCAGAAAAAAGCCTAGCAGATAGTATTGTTCCAGAACAAGCCGAAGAAGAATATGACTATCAATATCATTTAGGAGATAAAGTTTATATTGGTGCAGATGAATACGAAATATTAAATATTGGAGATTTTAATGTAGTCTTATATGATTATCAATACCCATTATTTAATCGTGAAATGTCAAAAGAAGAATTTGATAGAAAAGTAAAAGAAAATCCTGCAAATGACCATCTTAAAGTTAAAATAAGTGATATTGAAGAACAAAAACAAGAAGAAAAAAGTGAAGTAGAAGAAATAAAAGAACAAGAATTATCAATTCCTACTGAAATTGATGATGTAGAAATAGATGAAAATATTGTTCCAAAGTTTGAAAAGAAAAAAAGTAATAAGATTAGAAGTTTTGATATACACCCAGAAATATCAAGTTCTGATCGTAGTCAATTTAGAATATTAAATGATAGTTTGGGAGAGGGAACGCCGAGAGAAAAGTTTAATCATAATGTTGAAGCAATTAAAGTTTTAAAGAAATGTGAAGAAGAAAACAGATTTGCCACACCAGAAGAACAAGAAATATTATCAGAGTATGTTGGTTGGGGTGGACTTCCACAAGCATTTGATGAAATGGATTCTTCTTGGAGTAATGAATATCATATCTTAAAGAACTTACTTGATGAAACAGAGTATTCACAAGCACGAGAATCCACGTTAACGGCATTTTATACACCACCGGTAGTAATTAGGTCTATGTATAAAGCATTAGAAAATATGGGGCTTAAAACCGGTAATATATTAGAGCCTAGTTGTGGAACAGGAAACTTTATAGGTATGCTTCCAGACTCATTAAAAGATTGCAAAATGTATGGGGTAGAACTTGATTCAATAAGTGGTAGAATAGCAAGACAACTTTATCAAAAATCTTCTGTTGCAGTACAAGGTTATGAAGATACTAATCTTCCTAATTCTTTCTTTGATGTAGCAGTAGGAAATGTTCCTTTTGGAGATTTTAAAGTATTAGATAAGAAATATGATAAGAATAAGTTTTTAATTCACGATTACTTCTTTGCTAAAACACTTGATAAAGTTAGACCGGGAGGAGTTGTTGCGTTTATAACTTCAAAAGGTACACTAGATAAAGAAAATCCAAGTGTAAGAAGATATATTGCACAACGAGCAGATTTATTAGGAGCAATAAGACTACCTAATAATACTTTTAAAGCAAATGCCGGTACAGAAGTCACATCAGACATTATATTCTTACAAAAAAGAGATTCAATAACTGATATTGAGCCAGATTGGGTATATCTAGGAGAAAATGAAAATGGAATAAAGATGAATCAATATTTCATTGATAACCCAGATATGATTATGGGTAATATGGAAATGATTTCTACTAGATTTGGTTATGACTCTGCTTGTATATCGGATGGCGAAAATTTAGGAGATAAACTAGAACAAGCAATATCAAATATACACGCCGAAGTAAAAGAATATGAACTAGATGATATAGGAGAAGAAGATAATTCTATTGAAGCAGATTTAACTGTTAGAAACTTCTCATATACTCTTATAGATGACAAAATCTATTTTAGAGAAAATAGTAGAATGTACCCACAAGAACTTGCAATGACTACCGAAAATAGAGTGAGAGGACTTATTGAAATAAGGGACTGTGTGAGAACTCTTTTAGAGTATCAAACAGAAGATTATCCAGACGAAGATATAAAGAGAGAACAGGCTAAATTAAATCGTTTATATGACGCATTTACAAAGAAATATGGACTAATCAATAGTAGAGGGAATAACTCTGCTTTTTCTAACGATTCAAGTTATTATTTACTATGTTCTCTTGAAATATTAGACGAAAATGGAAACCTTGCAAGAAAAGCCGATATGTTCACAAAAAGAACTATCAAACCTAAAACAGAAATCACATCAGTTGATAATGCAAACGACGCTTTAATTGTTTCACTTTCTGAAAAAGCAAAAGTTGATATAACATTTATGCAAGAACTATGCAATATGAATATGGACGAAATGCTTAAAGATTTAGAGGGAGAAATATTCAATGTTCCAGAATATGGAGAGCCTAATCATTGGGTGACAGCAGATGAATATCTTTCTGGAAATGTAAGAGAAAAATTAAGAATAGCAGAAAAGTTTGCTGAAACAGATGAGAGATTTAATGTTAATGTAAAATATCTTAAAGAAGTTCAACCGAAAGATTTAAGTGCTAGTGAAATAAGTGTAAGACTTGGCTCTACTTGGATACCACCAGAAGATATAAAAGTGTTTATAGAATACTTATTAAATCCAAATTATTATGCTAGTCAGAATATTAGAGTTCATTATATGGAATCTACTTCTGAATGGTATATTGATGGTAAAAACTATGACAAGTATAATGTAAAAGCAACTAACACTTATGGGACAGGTAGAGCAAATGCTTATAAGATTATTGAAGATAGTTTGAATCTAAAAGACACAAGGATTTATGATTATTATGAGGACGAAAATGGTAAGAAAGTCGCAGAATTAAACAAAAAAGAAACGGCAATAGCCCAAGCAAAACAAGAGCAAATAAAACTTGCTTTTGAGGAATGGATATGGAAAGACCCAGAGCGAAGAGAAAGACTTACAAAAGAGTATAATGAAAGATTTAATTCTATTAGACCTCGTGAATATGATGGAAGTCATATCACTTTTGATGGAATGAATCCAGAAATAACTTTAAGACCACATCAAGTAAATGCAATAGCAAGAATACTTTATGGTGGTAATACTTTATTAGCACACGAAGTAGGTGCAGGTAAGACTTTTGAAATGGTAGCAGCAGCAATGGAGTCAAAAAGATTAGGATTATGTAATAAATCTTTATTTGTAGTACCTAATCATATAGTAGAGCAATTCGGTCAAGAGTTCTTACAATTATATCCAAGTGCAAACATTTTAGTCACAACTAAAAAGGATTTTGAAACTGCTAATCGTAAAAAGTTTTGTTCAAGAATTGCCACAGGAGATTATGACGCAATTATAATTTCACACTCACAATTTGAGAAGATACCAATGTCAGTTGGAAGACAAATTGCAATAATTCAAAAACAAATTGATGATATAACTTTCGGTATTCAAGATTTAAAAAATAGTAATGGCGAAAGATTTTCTATCAAACAAATGGAGAAAACTAAAAAGAGTTTAGAAACAAGACTTGCTAAACTTAATGATACTTCAAGAAAAGATGATGTAATCACTTTCGAAGAATTAGGTGTTGATAGAATATTCGTAGATGAAGCACATTATTATAAAAATCTTTTTCTTTATACCAAGATGAGAAATGTAGGAGGAATAGCACAAACAGAGGCACAAAAGTCATCAGATTTATTTATGAAATGTAGATATTTAGATGAACTTACTGACGGAAAAGGTGTTGTGTTTGCGACAGGAACTCCGGTTTCTAATTCAATGGTAGAGTTATACACAATGCAAAGATACTTGCAATATGGAGAATTAGAAAAGCGACATCTTCAACAATTTGACGCTTGGGCTTCAACGTTTGGAGAAACTGTGACTGCAATAGAATTAAGTCCAGAGGGTACAGGTTATAGGGCAAAAACTAGATTTGCAAAGTTCTTTAATCTTCCAGAACTTATGGCAATGTTTAAAGAAGTTGCAGACATACAAACCTCTGATATGCTTAATCTTCCTGTACCAAAAGCGAACTATCATAATATAGTTATAGAGCCTAGTGAAATACAAAAAGAATTGGTAAAAGAACTATCTGAAAGAGCAGAAAAGATAAGAAATAGAATGGTAGATTCATCAGTTGATAATATGTTAAAGATTACAAATGATGGAAGAAAATTAGCACTAGATCAGAGATTATCTAATGATATGTTAGAGGACTTTGATAAGAGTAAAGTAGCAACTTGTGCAGATAATATTTATGATATTTGGAATAAAACAAGTGAAGATAAATCGGCACAATTAGTGTTCTGTGATTTATCTACACCACACAATGATGGTAAGTTTAATGTCTATAATGATTTAAAAACAAAACTTATTGATAGAGGAATACCAGAAGATGAAATTGCTTTTATACACGACGCAAATACAGACGCAAGAAAGCAAGAATTATTTAATAAAGTTAGGCGAGGACAAGTAAGAGTTTTAATGGGAAGTACACAAAAAATGGGTGCAGGAACAAACTGTCAAGATAGACTTATTGCCTTGCACGATTTAGATTGTCCTTGGCGACCAAGTGATTTAATACAACGAAGTGGAAGAATAATTAGGCAAGGAAATAAAAATCCAGAAGTTGATATTTATAGGTATGTCACAGAGGGAACTTTTGACGCATATTTATATCAGTTAGTAGAAAATAAACAGAGATTTATTTCGCAAATAATGACTTCAAAAACTCCGGTAAGATTTGCAGAAGATATAGATGAAACTGCATTATCTTATGCAGAAATAAAAGCACTTGCTGCAGGTAATCCAGATATTATTGAGAAAACTGAATTAGATACACAAGTAGCAAAATTAAAATTATTAAAGCAAACTCATTTAAGTGAAATATATGCTTTGGAAGATAAAGTTATAAAATATTATCCAAATGAAATTAAAAGATTAGAAAATAGAATTGAAGATATGAAAGAAGATTTAAAATTATTTAAAGCCAATGAAACACCAAATAATTCATTTGTAAAAATGGTTATTAAAGGAGATACTTTCACAGAAAGAAAAGACGCAGGAGAAAAAATTATTGAGATATGTAAGTCAATGACTAATCCAGAGCCGATTGAAATTGGAGAGTATAAAGGCTTTAAAATGATGTTATCTTTTGATACTATGGATAGAAAGTTTTATATGGGTATGAAAAATAATTTATCATACAAAGTAGAACTTGGAAGTGACCCTAGTGGAAATATAACTCGTATTGATAATGTATTAAATGGTATTGAAAATAAACTTTCAAATACAGAAAGTAATTTAGAAGATACAAAGAAAAATTATGAAAATGCGAAGATAGAAATTGAAAGACCGTTTCCACAGGAAGAAGAATTAAAAGCCAAATCAAAACGATTAGATGAACTTAATATTAAGTTAAATCTTAATGAAAAAGATAAAGAAATTGTTGATGATGGTGGCGAAGATGTAAGTGATAATTATACGCCAAAAAAAGATTATGAAAGATAATCTTAAATTGGATTTAGAGTGATTTTAGGTAAAACTATTATCACTCTTTTTTTATTTTATAGAAAGGATTGATACTATGGAAGAAACTATAAGAAAAGAATTATATGAAAAGTTAGAAAATGAACTTGCTTCATATAAAAAGGAATTAGAATCTTTAACTGCAAAAGAAATAATTGATAAATCTTATGAAACTGCTATTAAAGAAGAAGTGATTTATTTGTTTTATCCAGAATCAAAAGAGTTTGATTTAGATGAATTAAAATCACTTAAAAATGAGAAAAATTCATTAGATACTTTATATCAAGGTTGGATGGACTGTGATATGAATATCTGTGAATTAGTTGAAGATAGTGCAAGAGATACAGTAGAAGATTTAGCAAGAGATTTTAAAGAAAAACAAGTAAAGAAAAAAGATAAAGAAAGGTAGGTAATACTATGGCTTATTATCAACCAGAAGAAATACAAAAGGCAAAAGAAATGGACTTATACACTTATTTAAAAAACTATGAGCCAGATGAATTAGTGCATTTTAGTAGAGGAACTTATATGACTAGAACACACGATAGTTTAAAAATAAGCAATGGTATGTGGTATTGGTTTTCAAGAGGAATTGGTGGAAAAACTGCATTAGAATATTTAATTCAAGTAAGAGATTTTACTTTTATTCAGGCAGTAGAAACTATTTTAGGTTATTCAAACGAACGACCACCAATAACATATCAGCAACCTAAAAAAGTTCAAAATATTAGACTTATTTTGCCAAAAAAATCAGACACGACAGATAGAGTTATGAACTATTTATTAAGTCGTGGAATTGATAAAGATATTATAAGTGAGTGCATTGATAATAATTTAATTTATGAAGATTTGCCTAATCATAATGTTGTATTTGTAGGCTATGATAAAAACAAAGTACCAAGATATGCAGGAGTCAGAGCAACAAATAACAGTAGATATATGAAAGACGCTTATGGAAGTCATAAAGCATTTTCCTTTAAATTGGATTCACTAGAAAAGAGTGATACAGTTCATTTATTTGAAAGTGCTATTGATTTATTATCATACGCAACACTTAATAAATTGGAAAATAAAGAATGGTATAATGATAATTTACTTTCACTAGCAGGTGTATATCAACCTGCTAAAAAAATTGATGAAAGTAAGATACCACTAGCATTAAATTATTACCTAAATCAGAATCAAAATATTAAAAAAATATATCTGCATTTTGATAATGATAGTGCAGGAAGAATAGCAACAATGGCACTTAAAACTGTTCTTCCAAAACAATATGAAGTCATTGATGATCCACCTAAAATTGGAAAGGATTTCAATGACTTTTTGTGTGCCAAAGTAGGAATAAATTATAAAAAACGATATGAAAAAGAAAGGTGAAATTATGAAATTTGATTATTTAAAATTAGCAAATATTATTAAAACAAGAAGAAATGAGAAAGGTATTTCAACAAGAAAACTTGCTGAAAAAATTGGTATAAGTCACGCAGAAATATCAAGATTTGAAAATGGATTAAAGCCAAGTTTTTACTTAATTCCGTTTGTAAAAATGTGTGAGGAATTGGAACTTGATATTGAAGATTTACTAATTGAAGTTGGTCTTTTAAGTGAAATAGAAGATAAAAAATATGAGGTAAAAGTTACAAATGTTAATGAAGATTATTTTGAAATTGAAGCAAGAAATCAAAAGGAAGCAGCATTGATTGTAGCAAAATTTGTAATAGAAAATGAAATTATTGAAATAGATACAACTATACCAATCGAGTTTGAAGTTGAAGAAATTGAAGAAGAACCAGAAGAAGATTTTGAGGAAGATGATGATGAATTAGACGCAGAATCTTTTATGAAAATGCAATGTGAAAATTGCAAACACTATTGTCCTTATTGTGGCAAGTGTTCTCTTGGGGAATAAAACTTATGTCTAGCCAGCACTGAATTTATACTCCCGTATAAATTCGCTTGTGGGGAAATCCCCAATCCCCTTGCTAGACAAAACTGTATATTGAAGAAAGGAAAGTGATAGTAATGAGTGAATTATTATTTTTTGTTTTAGGGTTCATCATAGGAGGTCTTGCAATGACCACCTTGATGTGTTGCTTACAAGTAAATCGTATAAGTGAACTGGAAAGACAAATAGTATTAAGAGATAATGAACACGAAGAAGATCCGGAGGTTGTTAAATGCGAAGTCGTAGAATAAAAAAACAAATATGGCTTAATGATGAAGAAGAATATATTATGAAGTGTAAGTCACAAGCAGTTGGTATGAATGCCTCTGATTATATTAGACATCTTATTGTAGGCTATAAACCGAAAGAGAAACCGTCAGAGCAATTTTATGAAGAAATAAAAAATATTCGCAACATTGGAAATAATATAAATCAGATAGCCAGAATTGCAAATGCAAAAGGTGTAATAGATGTACCTCATTTAAAAAAAGAAATTGATAAATTAGATGAATTCATTATAGAAATGAAAAATAAATATTTAAGACCAGATAAAGATGAATGAATTTTGTCTGTATTATGGTAAAAAAATAAATTAAATGATATAATTATTATCGTTGGGAGAGGGTAGTAATGTTATCAAACTTAGATTGTTCAATATTAAAAGAATTAGATAGACAAAATATAAAATCAGATGTTATTTCAGTAGTAATGAATAGGCTAGATACTAATGATAAGAAAAATGATTTTCTTTCATTTATGATTGATAACAGAAATGTCCTTATATCTTTAAAAGATATTTTTAGTGAATTAAATCTAATCACTAAATAGTAAGTTGTCAAGGAGAAATATAGTTATGGAATTTAGCAAAAAAATACAAGAATTAAGAAATAAAAATAAATTAACACAAGAACAATTTGCAGAAAAATTATATGTATCACGAACTGCAGTATCAAAATGGGAAAGTGGGAAAGGTTATCCTAGCATTGATTTATTAAAATATATATCAAAAATATTTAATGTTTCAATTGATGAACTATTATCAAATGAAGAAATAATAGATATTGCTAAAAATGAAAATACTTCTAACATTGAAAAAATAAATAATTTAGTATATGGATTACTTGATATAATGATTATTTTATTTATCTTTTTACCACTTTATGGACAAAAAATTGGAGAAAAATTTTATACAGTATCTTTAATTAGTTGTACTGATATAGGAAATACTATAAAAACAATATACTTTATTACTTTGATTTTTATATCTATAATTGGAATTGTAGAAATTGTATATAATTTTATAGATGACAAGAAAATACGAATTATAGTTAATATTGTTTCACTTATTATTCAAACAATTGCAATATTATTTTTTGTAATGACAAGACAACCTTATGCAACATCAATAATGTTTATGATATTGATTATAAAAATGTCATTGATAATTAAAGATAATTTTAATAAGAAAAAAGTATTATGAGTGCCTAAAAATAGGCAGTGTTACTAAAAGTGTCAAACAAATATATATGTAGTGAGAGAAAGTTTCTTGATAGATATAAAATTTCATAATAAACTAAAAATGGGCTTACCCAGAAAGGAGTATTTATTATGAACAACAAAAAAAGAAATTTTCTCATTAGTGGAATTTTGCTTTTAATAGCAATAACTTTTACAATATTAGTCAAAGTAGTAGATGTAAAACAAATTGGAGTAAACAATTCTAGTATAGGGTTTGCGACTTTAAATCAATTTATTTTTGAAACTACAGGAGTAAATATGATTTGGTATCACATTACTGATTGGTTAGGATTAATTCCTGTTTTTATGGCTATAGTGTATGCTTTTATAGGGCTTATCCAATTCATAAAAAGAAGAAGTATATTTAAAGTCGATAAAGAGATTATACTATTAGGACTATATTATATTATTGTAATAGCTTTATATGTATTCTTTGAAAAAGTAATTATTAATTATAGACCAATATTAATGAATGGCTTTTTAGAAGCATCTTACCCATCATCTCATACATTGATGACAATTTGCATTTGTGGAAGTTCTATTTTAATCAATAAAAAGTTATTTAATAATAAAATAACAAAAGTTATTAATTATTTATCAATTATTATAATTACAATAACTGTTGTTGGAAGATTAATATCAGGTGTTCATTGGTTTACTGATATTATAGGTGGCATACTTATATCAAGTGGTTTATTAATGACTTTTTATTCTTTATTAAGTATAATAAACAAAGAAAATTATTAGTACAAATTACAATTTATGGAGTGAATCAGAAATGGTTTGCTCTTTTTTTATATCAAAAATGAAAGGAGTGGGAAAAATTGCAACAACAGGAATATGGAAAATAGAAAAAAGATTAGATAATGTAATAGATTATACTACTAATATTGAAAAGACTATCAATAGTGATTATGGTAAAGACAGTTATTATGACTTACACAATGTTATTGATTATGTTGAAGCAGATTATAAAACAGAAAAGCAATTTTATGTGTCTGGTGTGAACTGTAATCCTAAAACTGCATTAGAAGAAATGACTATTACAAAGGAGCAATATGGTAAGACAGGAGGAATACTTGGTTTTCACGCCTTTCAGTCATTTGCAGAGGGAGAAGTTACTCCGGAACAATGTCACGCTATTGGAGTAAGACTTGCCGAAGAAATGTGGGGAGATAGGTTTGAAGTTGTTGTTAGTACACATCTTAACACTAATCATTATCATAATCATTTTGTAATAAATTCTGTATCATTTAAAGATGGAAAAAGATATTATGATAAAAGAGAAACTTATGCAGAGTTAAGAAGATTATCAGATTCTTTATGTGAAGAATATGGGTTATCAGTTCTACAAGAAAAACCTTGTAGGAATAGTAAGATTAACTTTGCCAATTATCAAAAAGACTTTAATAATAAAGTTAATTATTATTCTATTGCAAAAGAAGATTTAGATAGAGCAATAGGTATGGCTACTTCTTATTATGATTTTGAAGATTTAATGAAAGCAATGGATTATGAACTAATTTATAGAGGAGATAAGTTAAGTATAAGAAGAAGTCCATATAAGAAAAATATTCGTATTGAAAGATACTTTGGTAGTGAATATTCTATTGATAGAATTAAACAAAGAATTGATGAAGAATATATCAAGCGAGTACCTTTCATAGAAGAATATGGAAATAAGAAAAGTTATAATGCTAATTATTATAAAAGGCGAAAGCCAAAAGGATTTTATGCTTTATATATTCACTATTGTTATTTATTAAGAGTATTTCCAAAAAAATATCCTTATCAAAAACTATCTCCTGCAATTCGTGCAGATGTACGAAAGATGGAGCAAATATCAAATGAAACAAGACTGCTTGTCAGAAATAATTTAAAAACTGACGAGCAGTTTTTTTCGTTTAAAGAAGATAAAGAGAAAAGATTAAATGACCTTATGGATCAGAGAAGTAAACTTTGGTACAAGCATAAGAAATCAAAATCAAAACAAGAAAAGGAAGAAATTAAAAAACAAATAGATGAATTAAATAAAGAAATTAACCCATTACGAAAGGAGGTGGTGCTATGTAAAGATATTATAGAAAGAAGTAAGAAGATGGAACAAAATCTTCAAGAATTATCTGATGAAAAAGAAAAGACAAAGGAGGTAGAGAAAAATGAACACATCAGGTGACGCTGCTGAATCTATTGTAAGAATGAGTTTGCAAGGATTTGAAGTTGCAGTAAAACTAACCGGTAGCGGTGCAAAGAATGTTGCAGCAATAATGATTGCAATGTTAAAAGACCAAAAGCAAACAAAAGGTAAGACTAGACTTACTAATATGCTTAAATCCGGAAAAGAATTAAAAGTTTTTACTGTTAAAGAGGAAGATTTAAGAAAGTTCACAGAAGAAGCAAAAAGATATGGCGTATTATTCTGTGCTTTAAAAAGTAAAGGTAAAAGTGTAGATGGTATGGTTGATATTATGGTAAGAGCAGAAGACGCAAGTAAAATAAATCGTATTGTTGATAGATTTAATCTTGCTACTGTTGATACGGCTTCTATTAAGAGTGAAATTCAAAAATCAAAAGATAGTAAAGACAAAGGTGTTGTTATTAAAAGTGTTGAAGAAAGACTTGTTGATGATATTTTATCTAAACCTATAAGCAAGGAAGAAAATGAAATGTCAAACCCCCAAGTGGCAAAGACGGAAAAAAGCCCTCTGTCAGAGCCTACCTCAAACAACAAAAACAAGTCAGACAAGGGTACTAAATCTGAAAAGCCATCTGTTAGAGAAGAAATTAAATCTATAAAAGAAGAACAGAAGAAAGAAAAAGATTTAGATAAATCTGAACTTAAAAATGAGAAAACACAAAAGAACAAGACTACTAAACACCAACAACCAAAATCAAAAAAGAAAAAATCAAAGGAAAGAGGGTAAGAGAATATGAATGATTTTGATGATATTATGGCAAAAGCCAATGGCAGTAATACTACCCAAGCAAAAAAGACTTTTGATAAAAATGCTTGGATAGAAAAAAAACAACAAGAAAGACAAGAAGTGTATGACTTAATGGATAAGACAGCAGATGAAGTTAAAGTTGATATTGATAAGTATAAGCAATATTTAGATGTTCAAGGGAGATTTGATAAGTATTCTGTTGGTAATGCACTTGTTATATCTGCAAGTCTTCCTACTGCAACTCAATTAAAAGAGTTTGATGATTGGAAAGAAGCAGGTGCTTTCATTAAAAAGGGAGAAAACGGAATAAAAATATTAGAGCCGGGCGACCCTTATACAAGGGCAGATGGTAGTTCTGGAATATCTTATAATGTTAAGAAAATGTTTGATATATCACAAACAACTTCTAATCAAAAACCTAAAACTATCAGTTATGATGATAGAGTAAAACTAACTGCATTATTAAAAGATTGTCCTGTTGATATTAAAGCAGTAGATGAGATTCCAAATAGCAATAATGTTGTAGAGTGGAATAAAGAAGATAATGCTTTATATGTTAAACGAGGTGGAGAAACACCGGAAATATTCAAACAACTTGCAAAAGAATTAACAAGAGTTGCACTTGAAGAAACAGGGAATCCTGAATTAGATAATTTCAAATGTGTTTCAACTTCCTATATGCTATGTAAAAAATATGGAATAGATGTATCAAATATAAATATCAATTCTATTCCAGAGGCATTAAAGAGTATGAGTGCTAGTGAAGTTAGAAATGAATTAACTTCAATGCGTAGTGCTATGGAAGATATAAACACAAGAATGAGTGCATATTTTGAAACTATTTCAAAGACTCCAAAAAATAAGGAACACGAAAGATAGGAGGAACTTATGAAAGAAGAAATAAAAGTGTTGGAACTTGATAAGTATGAATTGGGTATTCTTATCAATGCTTTAAATGAGTTTAGAAATAAACTAATTCAAGAGGGAAAAGAAACAGAATATGTAGATGAAGTTTTATTAAGAGCCATAGACGCCCCACCTAAAAAAAAAGTACTCACAAGGTGTTTGAGGAGAGATGAACACAGATACTAATTATCCAAAGTGGGTGTATTGTATTGGACTAATACCTACGATATGGTTAGCACTTTTAATTGCACCATCAGTAAATGGAGGATTGCCACAAATAATAAAGGATTTTTCTAATATTATTGGTAATCCTTTTCATATTACTTGGTGTAATGATTCATTAAAAGTAATAATAGTATTGATAATTGGTTATGTAATGGCAATTACAATTTATTTATCTACCAAAAAGAACTATCGTAGGCGAGAAGAACACGGCTCTGCAAAGTGGGGTAATGCAACCGAGATAAATAAAAAGTACAAACAAACCCCAATGGAAAAGAATAAATTACTAACCCAAAATGTGTGTTTAGGACTTAATGGTAAGAAACACAGAAGAAACTTAAATGTATTAGTATGTGGTGGTAGTGGTGCAGGTAAGACAAGATTTTATTGTAAGCCTAATGTTATGCAATGTAATACTTCAATGGTAATTCTTGACCCAAAAGGAGAAATTGTCAGAGATACAGGTGCATTGCTTGAAAAGAAAGGTTATGAAGTAAAAGTTTTAGACCTAATAAATATGGAAAAAAGCCATTGCTATAATCCATTTGTTTATTTAAAGGACGATAATGATGTTCAAAAATTAGTCACAAACCTTTTTAAAGCAACAACTCCAAAAGGAAGTCAGAGCAATGATCCATTCTGGGACACTGCTGCAAGTATGCTTTTATTAGCACTTGTTTTTTATTTAAAGTATGAAGCACCAGAAGATGAACAAAACTTCCCAATGGTAATGGAACTACTCCGAGCAGGAGAAGTACACGAAGATGATGACACTTATGTAAGTCCACTAGATGTATTATTTAATAGATTAGAAGAAAGAGAGCCAGAGCATATTGCAGTTAAGTATTATAGAGATTATCACTCTGGTAGTGCAAAGACATTAAAATCTATTCAAATAACACTTGCTGCAAGATTAGAAAAGTTTAATCTTGAAAGTCTAGCGTCTTTAACTGCAACAGATGAATTAGATTTACCTTCATTAGGAGAAAAGAAAGTAGCATTATTTGCACTTATACCAGACAATGATACAAGTTTTAATTTTCTAGTTAGTATTTTATACACACAACTGTTTCAACAGTTGTTTTTTTTAGCAGATCATAAGTACGGAGGTAGTCTTCCAGTACACGTTCATTTTGTAATGGACGAATTTGCTGTGCGACCGTAAGGGGTCATTAAAAATATGTTGTTAGCACAACATTAGGTAAGATATGGAATTGCCTATTATCAACCGATTTATCCAAAGGGGAAACCCAATGGGGAGTGTAGCATATCGGTAACGGTGTTATTTAGCCAATCATCAGGCTATGAACGGACATCAAGATAAAATGTCTTATATGAGGATAAAAGTTGGATTACTTGAACGATAGTCAAAGGGGCTTTATCGTCAGCCTTAACGGAAGATGGTTATTTACGTTAAGTAGTATTAAGGTATATGTAGAGTTTAGCGAACTGCATATACACCATATCCTAATACTTCCCAGCCACAATAAGTGGAAAATGATGAAAGTCGTATCCGACAATAAGACAAGCTTGTTTTATTGATTACTAAACGGTGATAACCTAAGTTGAAATGCTTAAATTTAAGCTATAGCAATTTGTGCTTGAATATTCAATATGGTTACGGAGCTTTCGTAGTAGTCAGAGAATGGGAAAGCCATTTACAAGGCGAAGGAAAGCAGTTTATCAATTCAAAATATATTAAGGAAAGGTGTGTGAGACACTATGAGAAGTCCAAAGATTATTTTGGAAAATCTACAAAAACATTCAAAAGAAGATAATTACAAATATGAAAGATTATATAGAAATTTATATAATCCAGAGTTTTATCTTCAAGCGTATCAAAACATTTATGCCAATAAAGGAGCTATGACCTCTGGTATAGATGGAATGACACTAGATGGATTTGGAAAAGATGTAGTAGATAATTTGATATTACAAATTAAAAATCATACTTATCAGCCAAATCCAGTTAAAAGAGTATATATCCCAAAGAAAAATGGAAAGAAAAGACCACTTGGAATATCATCTTCTGCTGATAAGTTAGTACAAGAAGTTATAAGAATGATATTAGAAAGTATTTATGAACCAACATTTTCAAAACGTTCACATGGATTTAGACACGATAAAAGTTGCCATACAGCACTACAACAAATTCAAGGTACATTTACAGGTGTTAAATGGTTTGTAGAGGGAGACATTAAAGGTTATTTTGATAATATAGACCATCATATACTTGTTGATATATTAAGGGAACGAATTAAAGATGAAGCTTTCATTGAGTTAATCTGGAAATTCTTAAAATCTGGCTATATGGAAAAATGGGAATATAATGCAACATACTCTGGTGTTGCACAAGGTTCAGGATTTAGTCCTATTCTTGCAAATCTTTATTTGGACAAATTTGATAAATTCATTGAGAAATATAAAAGCAATTTTGACAAAGGAAATCAAAGAAGATTTAATACTGAGTATGGAAAATTTCAAGGAAGATACCAACTATACAATGAAAAATGCAGGAAAAATTGGGATAAAATGACTGATATTGAAAAACAAAATGCTAAAATCCATTTACAGAAACTTAAAAGGGATAGTCTTTCCGTACCTAGTAAAGACCCTATGGATAAAAATTATAGGAAAATACAATATACTAGATATTGTGATGATTTTCTAATTGGAATTATAGGAAGTAAAGAAGATGCAATAAAGGTAAAACAAGATATTAAAGAGTTTTTATTGAACGAATTAAAATTAGAATTATCAGATGAAAAGACATTAATAACAAGTGGTAAGGATAATGCTAAATTCTTAAGTTATGAAATTACTATTTGTCAAGACACAAATACGAGAAAAACATCAAGGGGACAATGTAGAGTATTTAACGGAAGAGTTAAATTATATGTACCAAAAGAGAAATGGATTAGCAAGTTGAAACAATATAATATGCTAAAAATTATTAACACTAAAGGTCAAAAAGAAAAATGGAAACCATTGGAAAGAGCAGAACTAGCATTTTTAAAGCCAAATGAAATTGTAATGAAATATAATGAGCAAATAAGAGGTTTATATAATTATTATAAACTGGCAAATAATGTATCTGTATTAAATAAATACTATTATATTGCAGAATATAGTATGTATAAAACTCTTGCGTTAAAATATAGAATTACAATGACAAAAGCAAAATTAAAATTTACTAAAAATGGTGTATTTAGTGTACCGTATGAAACAAGAACAGGGACTAAATATGCAACTTTTTATAATGGTGGATTCACAAAATCCAAAAGACCTATGAAAGCTAACGAAGATATAATACCTGATTATGCTGAATTATACAAACCCAAAGAACTATATAAAAGATTTAAGAAACAAAAATGTGAATTATGCGGAAAAGAAAATATTGAAGTTAAAGTACATCAAGTGGCTAGTCTAAAAGATTTGAAAAATAAATTTGAATGGGAAATACTAATGAAAAACAAAAATAGAAAAACTCTAATAGTTTGTAATGAGTGTCATAGACTTATTACAAGCAAAATGTAGATTATGATAAATGGAGAGCCGTATACAGTGAGAACTGTACGTGCGGTTCGGAGGCGAGTATTAAAAAACCTACCATAGTAATATGGCAAGGCGTTTAATACTTAGCCTACAATGTAAGTTTGCCAGATGACTTCGATAAGATACTTTCTGTTATGCGTTCAAGAGAAGTATCAGTATCTATCATTTTACAAAACCTAGCACAATTAAAAGCCTTATTTGAAAAACAATGGGAAAGCATTGTAGGTAATTGTGATGAGTTTTTATATCTTGGTGGAAACGAACAATCAACTCATAAGTATGTGTCAGAGTTATTAGGTAAAGAAACCATTGACACTAATACCTATGGAAAATCTAGTGGTAGAAGTGGAAATTATTCAACTAACTACCAAATAAGTGGTAGAGAGTTATTAACTCCGGATGAAGTAAGATTACTTGATAATAAGTATGCAATTCTTTTTATAAGAGGAGAAAGACCTGTAATGGACTTTAAATATGATATTTTAAAGCACCCAAATGTAGCCTTTACTACTGATGGCAAAGAAAAGCCTTACTTACACGGAGGAACAGAAAATGCTATTGCTTCAATTATTATTGATGAAAATGTTGATAATTATGATTTCACAGAAATTGAAGAAATAGCAAATGAATACGAAATAATTACTTCTGATGAAGTAGAAGACTATTTTAAAAGAAAGGGAGAATGATATTTATGAAAAAAAATAGTGAAAAATTAAAAATGAGTAGTAAAGGAAAGAAGTTATTTAAAGCCTATGTATTAGGTGTAAGTGCATTTGCACTAACCATTGGAACAAGTATGAATGTTTTAGCAGCAGATGACCCAATGGCAGTAGTAAACAACTTATCAAACTTTATATTTGGACTTATTAGAGCAATAGGTATGATTTTACTAGGCTTTGGTATTGTTCAAGTAGGTTTATCATTAAAGAGCCACGATCCAAGCCAAAGAGCAAATGGATTCTTAACAGTAGCAGGTGGTATCATTATCACATTTGCAAAAGAAATCTTAAATATGATAGCAGGGTAATCAATTATCAAAGGGCGAGTAAAAATACTTGCCCTCATCTTATTTTTACAAGGAGGTGTTAATATTGAGCGATAATTGGGTAGTGCAAAATTTACAAAATGCACTAGATACTTGGAATAGTAAGTTAGGCGAGATATGGCAATTAGTCACACAAACTCCGGAAACTTTTAAAGGTGGAACAATTTGGAAAGTAATTCTAAATATACACGGTGCAGTTCAAGCAATAGGACTAGCCCTATTAGTTTTATTCTTTGTAGTAGGAGTAATGAAAACTTGTGGCTCATTAACAGAAGTTAAAAAGCCAGAACACGCCTTAAAGTTATTTATAAGATTTGCAATAGCAAAAATTGTTGTCACCTATGGACTTGATTTAATGCTTTCGTTATTCAAGATTATTCAAGGTGTTATATCTACAATAATAACTGCTTCTGGATTAGGTGGAGCAACAAGTACAACTTTGCCACAAGAAATTATAACGGCAGTTGAAAAATGTGGATTCTTTGAATCAATACCATTATGGGCAGTCACATTGATAGGTGGATTATTTATAACAGTATTATCTTTCATAATGATTATGACAGTATATGGAAGATTCTTTAAATTATATCTTTATACAGCGATAGCACCTATACCACTTTCAACATTTGCAGGAGAGCCGACACAAAATGTAGGTAAGAGTTTTCTTAAATCTTACTGTGCAGTTTGTTTAGAGGGAGCAATTATAGTTCTTTCTTGTATTATCTTCTCATTGTTTGCAAGTTCGCCACCGGTAGTGGATTCAAGTGCAGCCGCAGTCACGCAGGTATGGAAATATATTGGAGAATTAGTATTCAATATGTTGGTACTTGTAGGAACTGTTAAATTATCAGATAGAGTCGTTCGTGAAATGATGGGATTATAGGAGGTGTCTAAATGAACGAGAGAATTGAAAGAGTAAAAGAAGAAATAGAAAACTTCTTAAAAAATTCAGTTGACCATCAAAATAAACACATTGATTATATTTTAGTAGATCCAGATACTAATGAAACTTATGTGTTAGCAAGTGATGGTTATGATGAAGCAATAGAATTTACACCTTTATCTAAAAATTATGAGGAAGGATATACAAATGTACCAGAATGGGACTATAACTTTGATTATTATATCTACAATTTGTTAGAAGAAGGAAAGCAAATAGCATATATGTCAGATGATGTTCATTATGGTATATGGAACTCTATACACGAATTATATCCAGAAGATATAGATTATAAAGATGGAGTTCAATGGTATTTGCAGTATTGTGCAGATAAAGGAATTACAAAAGAGTATTTAGATGAAAAAACAAGTAATGATACACCAGATATTATGAAACATTTTGAGGGATTAGCAATGTTTGATACTATGGAATACAAAGGTTATATCATTGAAGCAGACGATATTAACTTTGATAATCCAAAAGAAAATCTTGTTAATATTTATGAGAATAAACAAGATTATGAAAACAAAGAGTGTATTGAAACAGTATCTTTAAACACAGTAGGACTAAAACAAAATATAAGAGATTATATTGATGAGTTCTATGTAGATAAAACTGTTATAGAAAGTGATAAAGCATATTTCACTTTTGTTTTAGGTTATGACTTATTAAATGATATGCTTACAAAATCATCTACACCAGAAAATGATGTAAGTTATGATTTTTGTAATATGGTTGCGGGAGAGTTTTTAAAAAGCAAAGAATACAAAAATGAAAAGTATTCTGCTTATGAAATGTTAGAAAAATGGGTTAATGACAATAAGAATTATATTAAAACACAACATAGTTTGTTTATTGGAGAAACACCAGAAAGAGATAAAACAAGAATGCTAGGTAATGGTATGTATATTATGGATTTAGGTTATAGAAATAAACAACCTGTTGCTTTAATAGAAAAGAATACTGATTATGGAATAGAGTATATTATTGCATTTAACTACAAAATTGATAACGATAGAATTGATTGGGCTTATGGCTATTATTATAATGATAATCTTTCAAAAGCAAAGCAAGATTTTAGTAAAGTATTGTCCGGAGGAAATCTTGCAGACACATTTAATAAAAACAAAAAGGACAAAGAAAGGTAGGTAAAAATGGAAGTCAAAATAAATAGAGAAATAAGAAACTACACAGAGAGTATATTCTTCGGACTGTCTTTAAGGCAGTTCGTTTTTTCTATACTTGCTTGTGGTGTAGCAGTATTATTGTACTTTTTATTAAGAGGGCATTTTGGTATTGAAACTCTATCTTGGGTATGTATTCTAGGTGCTAGTCCATTCGCTGCAATAGGATTTGTCACATACAATGGTATGACGGCAGAAAAATTCATATATGCCTATATTAAGTCAGAGTTTTTAATACCAAAGAACTTAACCTTTAAACCGGTTAATTTTTACTATGAATTATTAAAAGATAAATTAGAAAAGGAGGCAGATAATAGTGAAAACATTAAGAACACTATTCAAACAAGATAAAGAAGCATTTGTAGTTCCCAAAGGAGTGCAAGATGTTATTCCTGTCACTAGAATATGGCAAGATGGAATATTTCAAGTTGGAAAAAATAAATATTCTAAATGCTATCGTTTTACTGATATAAATTATGCAGTTGCAAGTAGAAGTGATAAAGAGGGAATGTTTTTAGAGTATTCAGAACTACTTAATTCTTTTGATACAGGTGCAACTACAAAGATAACAATTCTTAATAGAAGACTTAATAAAGTTGATTTTGAAAAGAATATTTTACTACCATTAGCAGATGATGATTTAGATGAGTTTAGAAAAGAATATAATAAAATGCTTTTAGATAAAGCAACAGGTGCTAATGGTATCACACAAGAAAAGTTTTTAACAATTTCTGTGAATAAAAAAAGTATTGAAGAAGCAAGAACTTATTTTACAAGAATAAGTGCAGACTTAATAAATCACTTTTCACAGTTAGGCTCAAAATGTATTGAATTAGAAGCAGAAGATAGACTTCGCTTATGTCACGATTTTTATAGACAAGGAGAAGAAAATGCTTTTACTTTTGATATGATGCAAAATATGAGAAAAGGACACAGTTTTAAAGATTTTATATGTCCAGATAGTTTTAAGTTTGAAAAAGATTATTTTAAAATGGGTAAGAAATATGGTAGAGTAATCTTCTTAAAAGAATATGCAAGTTATATTAAAGATAATATGGTTGCAGAACTTACTGACTTAAACAGAAATATGATGATGAGTATTGATGTTATACCTGTTCCTATGGATGAAGCAGTAAGAGAAGTAGAAAATAGAAGATTAGGTGTTGAAACAAATATTACTAATTGGCAGAGAAGACAAAACTCTAATAACAATTTTAGTGCAGTTATTCCATACGATATGGAACAACAAAGAATTGAATCAAAAGAGTTTTTAGATGATTTAACCACTCGTGACCAAAGAATGTTTATATGTGTTTTAACTATGGTGCATACGGCAGATAGTAAAGAACAATTAGACAACGATACCGAGAGTTTATTAACTACTGCAAGAAAACATCTTTGTCAGTTTTCAATATTAAAGTATCAACAAATGGACGGTCTTAATACTGCAATGCCATTTGGTGTTAGAAAGATAGATACTTTAAGAACACTTACAACAGAAAGTTTGGCAGTATTTATGCCATTTAGAGTTCAAGAAATAAATCACGAAAATGGAATCTATTATGGACAAAATGTTATAAGTAAAAATATGATTATTGCAGATAGACGACAATTATTAAATGGTAATTCATTTATACTTGGAGTTTCTGGAAGTGGTAAATCGTTCACAGGAAAAAATGAAATAGTTTCTGTAATACTTCGTGATCCAAATGCAGATGTAATTATTATTGACCCAGAACGTGAATATTCGCAACTAATAAATGCACTTGGTGGCGAAGTAATCCATATATCTGCAACGAGTGAAAATCATATTAACGCAATGGACTTAAATAGCGAATATGGAGATGGAGCAAATCCTGTAATATTGAAATCAGAGTTTATTTTGTCTTTATGTGAGCAATTAATTGGTGGCAGTAATTTAGGTCCAAAACAGAAGTCCATTATAGATAGATGTACTGCTTCTGTTTATAGACATTTTCAA
>OLSE01001088.1_pt1 | contig 25182 bp, 27 predicted proteins | sample 1673191 | NCBI WGS metagenome assembly OLSE01 (sample SAMEA3136764, study PRJEB25190) | human gut metagenome | biome: human gut; feature: human-associated habitat; material: faeces | place: Austria | collected 2013
TACTGATTACGTTTATAAACAAAAAAAGTGTCTAGATAAATCAGGAAAAGACAGTGCCTATATATGTAAAAGTAGTTTCTATTAGGGAAAACAAAAGTTTCATGCTGAAGAAACTTTAGTTTCTATATAGGAAAACTAAGTGATTGATTTTATCTTTTTGAAAGTCAAAAAGTAAGGACTAATTTCAAAGGTAATAGGTAACACATTGGTAGCAAAAGTCTTGCTGCACATTGCGTTTCTCTGCATAAATTCAAATATCCCTATCACAAAGATAGGCAATATATCTAATTATACCAAGGGATACATAAAAAAACTTTTATTTTGCCCACGGCTCTTTCATTTAAGATTTCGTTGCTCACTTAAAAATATTGTTATTTTATAGTGAGTGTTTCCTTGGGTGGTGAAGGCGCTTTTTGCTCGCACGGTTCATAATTCATGGGGCGATTCGATGATTGGAAGATATGCTTCCGATGATACGGATTTCTTTGATTTTTAGCAAAATAAGTGCTTAAATAATCGAAACCGGAACCTATCGTATCTTTGACGGTCTTGACATCATAGCCGACAAGGAAAAATGGGGAGGAAACATGAGGGTTATAGAATATGAATCCAACACGGTAAAGAAGTCGTCTGGCACACAGACCGCTGAAAAGAGGCTGTATGTGAGCAAGCAGTCTGCCAACAGACACTCCGGCGTTGGGTTCGTTGTGCGCAATCACTGATCGATAGAAAGCATGCACTGGACGCTGGATTGCAATCTGCTGCAAGACAGGATAAAACGCAAGTAGACAAGAGCCGCTAGAAACCTTGATACCATACAAAGAATTGTACACTTGCTGTTCTCTATATGGAAAGGACTCCGTAAAAAGAGGGATGACAAGAGAAAGGGGATGGCCGAACTCATGAGGGAGGTATCAATGGACTTTAGCAGACTTTTACATTTTCTTCGCCAAAAATGACAAAAAACAGATTTAGACAAAAGTATAACTATCTGACATACAGAAATAAAAGAAAAGCCCGATTCATTGCGAATCGGGTAAGGAGCAATATATCATTACTTCTACTTTAAATGAAAGAGCCGTGTTTATTTTGCAGACAAGAATCCACAATGTATACTTTATCAGATGCTTACATAATTATTATAACCTGACACAGTTTATTTTGCACTCTCATCCTGCTCTTGTCTTTACAATATACTCAAAAATTTGAGTATGCTATTGATATTTTATGGTCAATTCTGTTTTATTTTAATATTTACAGCAATAGGGCCACAATAGTTAAATCCTACATTATAGCTAATTATATCATTCCTTTTCAATTCATCTAATGATTCTCCTTTTTCATTACGTTTAAAAAAGAAAATATCATCTCCATATATATCCCTTCTGACCATTCCTGAATTCAAAGATAAACGATTAATGGTACCAGTGAATTCTTTTTCAAGGATGCCCCTTGGATGATATTTGATTTTTGGATCAATATTTATACCCTTTAATTCTGAGAATAAATTTAACGCCTCTAAGATTTGGTTGTTTAAGTATAAGGCACGTGCATACCAAAATTGTGCATGATATCGATTATCCCCTTTAGTAAAAGATCTTCTTAAATAAAATAAAATATCATCTAGATTTTTATTTTCTTCTTTAGACAACAAAACTCCCATTTTATAATTTAAGTCTTTATCCGCAGGTTGCGCTCCTAATGTTTGCTTTAAAACGTCTATTGCTTTGTCTAAAAATCCTTCATTCTCATACATTGATGATAATCGAGAAGCTAAGTAAGGACTTCTATTGTTTTGATGAAATGCCTCCTCTAATAGTTCTTTAGCTTTAGGTGTATTATTCATAAGAGTGTTGAAATTAGCATTTGCTTCTAAAATAAAAGTTTCTTCAGGAAATGCTTGCGTAGCTATTGATATATATTTTTCTATTTCTTTAGATATTTTTTCAATAGGAGCTAATTCCTGTTCATCTAAATAAATTTTAAGTATTGCTAATTTGGATTTTATTATTGTGTGATATGGGTGAGCAGTATACACTCTTTTAGCTAAAAGCGCTTTGCATATATCCTCAGTCTCCTGCAAATAATTTCTTTTTTGAAGTATATTCTCCGTTTTCTCTGCTAAATTATATTTCAATTCAGATAGGGAGTGTAGTATTAGAATATCAGATGAATTTGTAAGTTCATTAGCTTTTTTCAAAAGCTCTTCTGCTCTTTTAGAATTTCCACCAGGAGCTGTCATTTCAAAAATAGCTTCTTGCTGCATCAGTTTAGGATCATCAATACTTTTTTTACTGGCAATAAAATACAAATGTCGTATGTTATCTAAATTTCTAAATGTTCTCAATAAAGTTTTCCCATTTGTCAAATATAAAAAAGCATTCTTATCAGAATTATAGTCTACGTCTAAATGATTCAGTATGCGAATGTATTCATCAAATTTTTCTTGTTCATTTGTTAATATTCCCATAGTTACAAACTCAGCAATAAGTCTGTGCCTACTTTCATACACATAATCATTCACATAATAATCTCTTCGATCCAATATAAGATTTTCAAGAGGTTCAAAGAATTTCTCTTTAAAGTCTGAAAAATTGACATTGAAAACACGATTTAATAGCCCCGCTCTAGTGTAGGAGCCTATGCTATGCATAAGGCATACTGCTAGGTAAAGAGGCTTGGCAGCTTCATCAGGAATATTATTGTATTCATCACATACAATTTCTTGGAATGATTTTCCTTGGGTAGCTTCATATAATGCAACTAGTAATTCTCGACCTGCTTTTTCTGTAAAAGATTGAATTTGAACATCTCTACTTTTTCCTTTTAAGACACCTAAAGAATCGTTTTGGTTTAATTTATCTAACAATTCATTAATCTCTCTTAAATCCAAATATTTCAACTCATATGATTGCTCAACAAAATTCTTTATCTTAACACATTCAACATTCCATATATTTGTCCTTTCTGTTGTTATTATTGTGACAGGTATATTATTTCTTTTAGATGTTATAATTAAATTATAAATATCGGACTCATTTTTGCTGGCATTATCCACAAAAATATAGATACGTTCTTTGATTAAAGAATATACCTCTTCTATAATGTCATATCTTAAAATAGAATTATCGCGTAAATAAAATGCTTTTTTGTTAAAATCAATTCCAGCACTCCAAGCTATTCTTTTGTTAAGTATAGTTTTTCCTGTACCAGCATGCCCTTTAATCAAGTATAGATGCGGCATACTATCTTCTTCGAAATCAATAAATAGCTCGGCTAAAATATCATCTAAAGAAGTCCTCTTGATATCCCAATTTTCAATTATTGAATGCCAACCATTAGAATAACCTTTATAAAAAAGGTTAGGTGATATAGAAGTAGTTTCAATCTCCGGTGTTACAAATTCTAAATCGTTCTCTAAATAACTAATAATATTTTCACTCGGATGAAAATTGGAAATGTTGATATATCTGAAAAAATGAGATTTTTTTTCAAGATCTTCTTTTTTTGTTTCCCAATCAAGTAACATATCTTCCTTGACTTCTTCTTGCAATTTCTGCATAAAATTAGCAAAAGTAGCCTCAATTATTGTAATTTTTTTACTTTGCCATAATCTTTTTTGAGCTTCTTTGGCTTCAGGAATAACAATATAAGATCTTTCTCTGTTTTCAATCTCTTTATTCAATTCTAAAAGTATAGAACGTATGTCGGGGTCTTCAAGACTATGACCAATAAATAGAATAGGATAGTTACCTGCTAAATCCAGAAGTTTTGAAAATAATCTTTCCCTGTGACGTTTATGTGTTATATACTGATCCACAGTGAGTATAAAAGGAATTTTATCATTATATGCTTCGTTTATACATCCATGAAGTTTCATGTATAGAAGGTCATTAGGGGTCTGTATTTTAGAATCTATCGACTCTCCATCTTGGACAATTTTCACCAAAGTTTGTCTCTTTTTAGACGAATAGCTATAAGCTTTTTCTATTATAGTGTCGTAATTCGTTGTAACAATAGCTTTCCATTTATAAGTAGGAATTAACATATGTGAATCTTCAGCCGGTTCATATTTAGAGAAAATATCAGCAATGAATTTCTGTACGGAGAAAAGACTGCTTTCGGATATTGCATATTCAGCTACAGAGGCTAAAGGCATATCTTTATATTCTGAACCTAAAAAATGTTCTGCAATCAGATTAGACAGTTCCTTTCCTGAAGGAGAGTCTTTCCCTTCTGGATGAATTGCACCTTTTGTTGCACCTGCTCCTAAAAATAAGATAACATTCCCATTTTGTATTTGTCGTATAAGTATATTAGGTATTTCCATAAACAGATATTTTTTGATTGCGTCGTAAATATACGAATAAATTCTAATTTAACGCATGCTTTTGGAATTCAAACACTGAATAACTTCTAATCTTTCACTTTCTAAGTTCAATGATTTAGACTATATCGTCATTTTCCTGAGAAACGTATCGGAATATTCCATGACATCAAGAACAACAACTGGGACTGCATCATCCTGACATACGACCAGTTCGGAAAAATACCCCAGTCCCCGAAATACAGCAGGAGATATATGCAGGAAATAGAGGGTATCGAAGAGAACATTGCCGTATTCGAACAGCAGGGCAATGAAGTGATTGGCTGGATAAAGAAAGGGCTGGAAAGAAAGAAGGAGAACCTGGCGCCCAAACTTGAAAAGCTGGAGCAGGATATAAATGACCGGACGAATGACCTGACCGATTTCAGACAGATGGGCATCGACCACCTCTTCGTTGACGAATCACATTATTAGAACTTTTTATTCAAAAATTGAATATCAGGTATCTATATTGCATACTTTCAAACTTTGATTCAAAAACAGAAAAATAAAACTACCCCCCAATCATTTATGATTCAGAAATTATTAGGATTGATTGCAATGATTAACTGTTGGCTAGATAAACATCTCGGTAAAATTGAATCTGGATTCTGAGTATGCTTTCTAAGATTTGCATCTCGTACGGTACGTTCTTTTGCTTCCTCATGGGCAATCCCTACAAGCTTATAGCTATTTGGAATGTATGACGAACATTTCAGTAAGTTTGTTGTGTATAACCCTCCATCTCCTGTATCTAATGCACTTTCATTTACAGAGCAAGCATATAAGCGAACTTGTTGCTCTATGGCACTCATGATGTGTGTGTCATAGTAGGGTCTGATACTTCGTTTGAACGAGCCTTCGTCTGAAAACATTCTCATTGATTTATGAGACTCTGACAGATTTTCAATAAGTAGATTTCGGCAGCAGTCAAAAGCCGAAATCTGACGTGAAGTGATACCTATCAAATCATCTTTATTTATGACTTCTTCATTTTCATTGATTTCTAAAATAGTGTTTTTTGATATGTACCATGTCCACTATAAAACGCAATGGCAAAATCAGGTCTACTTGCTTTAATCCTGTTTATGGTCAATAATAAACTATATTTTGCAGGATTCATAGATATGATTATTTCATCATCAGTCCACTGATCACCATGGTCACTCTCTAAAAATTGTTTCTAACGATCAATGTCTTTTTTACGCCAGGCAGTCCCTTTGAATTGCCAATTAATAATGCGATTCTTTTCATACGCGTTAAATATATGAGTTGATAAAATTTCTAAATTCAAAGCTGTATCCGTCTATGTTCTCATTCGGATCAACCGGATATTTCCAATTCGATTGAGACATGCTTTAGAGCCATGAAGTATAGTGGATTCAATAATGTTGAAGACACTCATCTGACTCACTTGGATAGATTGAATAGAATTGAAAGGTTGTTTGCAGTAATTTACATGGGCGTATTTGACTGGAATACACAAACACTTATTTATTCTAAAGCACGGGAGAAAAGTAAAAAACATATTCAAATATGGACTGGAAGATATTGCTAACTGTCTGCTATATCCTTGCCACAAAGCCCTGTTTAATGTATTTAAAATTTTATCTTGTATTCAATTTTTATCAATATTTATTTATCTTGTCTTTTACAGCATTTGCAATACTTTAACACGACAAAAGAAATGCCAAATCGATGTATAATTCTATATCTACCAACATCATAACCTAATTGGCAGTCTTTCTGTTGATAAATCAAAATATCACTATCATTTTGACATAATATTTCGTTGTTGTTTACTAATAAGTTATAATCTCCCAATGTCCTCCTTTTTTGGAACCGACATAGTGGACTATTTCGGATAGGGTGACGAGTTCACGTTCAATTGTCTTAGCAGAAACACCAATGACAGAGGCAATCTCAGCTCTGGTTGTCTGTGGATTTTTGCTGATTAGAGTCATGATTTGTTGCTGGCGTTCAGTCAAGTTTTTAGCGACATTTTTAGCGACATTTTTAGCGACATTTTTAGCGACATTTTTAGCGACATCGCTCGTCCCCGATTCACGGGTCTGGAAATCGAAAGTGACTTTTACGGAATTAATTGTCGTTTCAATATGCATTGGACGACCGGTTATTTCCTGCCAACGTTTAAGCTTGCGGAGCCCATAACCAAGGTTTTCTGACAAGTGTGCAAGCCGGAATAGCTTTGCGATTACCGGATTGCGTGGCTGCGACTCAAACGAATTTTCCATCACATCCAACGGCATCGGCATGCCTCCCGGATTAAGGAACTCAATCCGGTCATCGAAAACATGAATGCAACTGCGACGAGGACTGAAATGGTCGGCATGAGCCATTTGATTTGCCATTGCCTCACGCAGGATGTTGTATTCAGAAAAATCCTCAACAGATTGTCCGCGCTCGTTGATGCCAACCATCGGCGTATTGACAAGAGTACGGAGGCGGCGAAGAATAACCCGACTGGCTTCCCAAAGATTTTGTTGTTCAGGTATGCGGTATGTGTAATTATTCGTCATCGCCTCTACACCTACACCGGGTATCTCAACATAGTCAGCACAGAATGTCGGGACAAAATTAAAGGTGTATGGATTCTTTCCAAGCATTATTAAGCCACCAAAGGTAAGTTGTCCGAAATGGTCGGTAATGCCTACTCCTTTACAAAATTCCTCATCACTTACGCTGTCAAGATGTGAAACTAATCCCCAATGACGAACCTCACCTCTAAAATCAGCCAGCGCATCACGATTGAGCATATCAATGTTGGTATCAGGTATGGATTTCTGCGATTGGACACCAAAAGACTGGTCACGAATCATTGACATTATTTCCTGTTGTGTCGCTCTTTGGTCACCGCTACCCATGCGGATAAAGGTGTTTTCAAGGGAACCAAAATAAACAGGTTTGACCTCTGATGACGGTATATAAAAGGCTATGATGTTCTTACCGTCAATCTCATAACGGTGAAGTGTTGCAAAAAGAGGGACATTGAATTTCTTGGAACGCAGTGTCCCAAAAAAATCCTGTTCAAGTTTCTCGATATTGTCAACACCGCTAACCTCAAAAGATTTGCCAAGCTGCTTCACACCCAGCACAATCCAACCGCCGGAGCAATTAGAGAAAGCACTTACGGTTTCCCAGATATTCTTCGGCAATTCCGATTTTGCAGCTTTGACTTCGAAATCGTCCCATTCTATGTCACGTAGCCGTGTTACAAGTTCTTCTTTCGTCATTTCAAATGTAAAGTTAGACAATATTTAGTGTAAAAAATATTAGAAACTTACAAGGATAAAATCACGGCTTTTCCATTTAAAGCCTGTATGCAAGCCGTACTTGTTCTCCAAAAAATCTTTGAATACGACAGCATTTCCTCTTGTTCCAAATTTCTTAAGAGCTCAAGAGTTGTTCCCTCAACAGTTTCCGTGTGTAACATCTTAGCTCTTCCTTTTTTAGATTAAATGCAATACATACAAAATCGATATCCCTGGGCGACAAATAAGGAACCTCCTTTACTATCTCCCGAAATCCCTCTATCCCTCCATATATGTTGAAAGCCGCATAAAAATCTTTCAGCCACCCTCTTTCAAGTATACGCTGTACCACGATTTTTCTGGATTTCCACCAGTCAAAATCAGAAAGGTCATACTCCCACAATAGTGTCGGAGAGACAGAACACAAGTTCTTATATTTTTTATAATCATCAAAGATCGTCATCTATTATATAAAACCTGATACGTTTACAAATATAAGTTTTTTTGTCCGGATAGACAAGTTTTCAGTGATTAAATATGGTATAGCAACATCATATGCATCAAAAAATGAATGTTATTTTTTATCAGACAAGAGACACTTAATATACAGAATGTTACAGATAAAATATGGGGCTGGCGGTATCCGTCAGCCCTATTTTTACATTTCCTTTTTCCCAAACTTTGCGACAGAAAGAAGGATAAATAACGGACGAAAAAGAACAAAAGATGGAAACAGGAAATGAAGACATCGAAATGCTGAAAGCATTAATCCAGGAGAGCTTCTCCGAGCAACGTGAACTCATCACCCGGCTGGAAACGGCACTGGATGCCATGACCAGCATCAATGGCAAGCAGATGCTGGACAGCCGCGACATGCGCCTGCAGCTGAAAGTCTGCGACCGGACCCTTATCCGCTGGCGTAACTCGGGCAAGCTGCCTTATTTCAAACTGAGTGGCAAGATATACTTCTGGGCCTCGGATGTATACCGGTTCCTCCGTAAGGAATACAGGGACGAAAGTCCGGATATCAGGAATAACAAACCCGTAAAAAAAATCATAGAAGATGGAAAATCAAAGTAAAGTTATCATGATCGAGCGCAACAAGTTTGCGTCTCTTGTCAAGGCGCATCGCAAATGCCTGCAGATGCTGAGCATCCTGGCCTATGCCTGCGCGACGAAGGAAGTGCAGCTGACCTTCACACTGGAGGAAATCTGCGAACTGCTACAAATGAGCCGTGAGGAAGTGGAAAGACAAAGGCAGAAAGGCTACATCCGCTTCGTCCATCGGAACGGCATGACAGTCTATGAAATCACCGACATCCTCCGCCTCAAGAACATGCTTGAGATGGGGGGCGTCTACCGGAAGATAGATGAGAAAACCATCATTCTGGAGGTGACGGGGAAAGAGAAAAAAGAAACGGGACCTTCAATCGTCTAATAAATATGAAGCAGCTGGTACACGCCTCGCTTTTCAGCGGGTTCGGAGCGGCGGATCTCGCCGCCGAATGAATGGGATGGCGTAATGCCTTCCATTGTGAGATAGATGAATTTTGCAACAGGATTTTAAATTACTGGTTCAGCCATGCAGAAAGTTATACAGACATCACAACTACGGATTTTCGCCGGTGAAGAGGACGGGTCGACGTTCTCACAGGAGGCTTCCCCTGCCAGCCGTTTTCTGTCGCCGGCCAGCGCAGAGGTGCGGAGGACAGCCGTTACCTCTGGCCTCACATGCTCCGTGCCATTCACGAGATCCGGCCCGATTGGGTTGTTGGTGAGAACGTTGGTGGCATCCTCCAGGTGGTACAGCCCGGCAAGGAGACTCACGTGGGATATCAGCCCTCTCTTTTCGGAAAGGCTCAGCCTGTATACCGCAAACGGGAGGAATACATCGTGGAGACCATCTGCCGAGATCTTGAGTGTGAAGGATATACCGTCCAGCCGCTGCTTATTCCGGCTTGTGCCGTCGGTGCCCCGCACAGAAGGGACCGTGTATGGTTTGTTGCCCACTCCGATGGCGAGGGATTACAGTCCGAGGGGACCGAACTGTCTCCAGAAGGGTCTTCCGGAAATCATCCGCGAGATGCTGCTGCCCACCCCGACAGCGACGGAGATACACCACCGGCAACGGGTGGAACGCTGGAAACATCTGGGTCGGACGTCCATGCACGGTGCGGAGGACGGGGAAAAGAACCCCAACGGCCTGACGGATTTCCTGGACTTCCACGGGCTGCTCCCGACCCCGACGGCAAGGGACTGGAAGGGCGCGCCGACGCTGGAGCACTTCGAGAGGAAGGGGAAGAACCCGCGGCAGGGCAGCCTTCCCGATTTCTTTGCCCAAACTGGGAAAAGTTTCCAACTCAATCCCCTGTTTGTGGCCGAGATGATGGGGTTCCCCACGGGCTGGACGGTATCACCTTTTCTTCCTGGCGACAGCAGTCCGTCAAGGGATACGGAAACGCCATCGTCCCCCAGGTGATCCATGAGATATTCAAAGCGATAGAATCAACCTATAAATAACATGACATGCATATGTTAATCATTGCGGAACATCCGCAGTTCGGCAAGGTCCGGACCATAGAGAATGAAGGGAAAATGTGGTTCTGTGCCGCTGACGTGGCACAGGCCCTCGGTTACGTGAACACCAATGACGCCATTGCCCGCCATTGCAAGACGAAGGGTATCGTATTTTACGATATCCCTACGGCGGGCGGACGGCAGAAGGTGAAGTTCATCGACGAGGGGAACCTGTATCGTCTGATAGCCGGCAGCCGTCTGCCATCAGCCGAGAGGTTCGAGAGCTGGATTTTCGACGAACTGGTCCCGCGCACGCTCAAAGAGGGCGGCTATCTGCTGGAAAAAAAGGGGGAAACGGACGCTGAACTGCTTTCACGCGCCCTGATGCTGGCGGAGAACAAGCTGAAGGAGCGTGAGCGGCGCATATCCGAACTGAAAAAGGAAAATGCCCTGAATACCCTGAGATTGGGTTTACAAGCCCCCAAGATACGTTATTTCGATGAGGTACTGCGTTCATCAAGCACCTATACGCCCACACAGATCGCCAAGGAGCTGGGCATGAGCGGGAGGGAACTGAACCTGAGACTGAAAGCTCTCGGCATCCAGTTCCGACAGAGCGGAACCTGGATGCTCACTGCACGCTATCAGAAGGAAGGATATACACGGACCCATACGCACAGCTGGCAGAGCCGCAGCGGGGAAATCGGCACGGCCATGCATACGGTGTGGACCGAGAAGGGCCGTCTGTTCATCCACTGCCTCTTCAGTAGCCTGCCTCTCTCTTAACCCTTTGCCGCTGGCATACACAGAAAGGGCTGTTCCCCCCCGTTATTTGGGAGAACAGCCCTTGATATATCCGTTCCGGCGCCCGTTCTGTCAAGATGTGCCTGTCGGATGCCCCGCTTTCCACAGGCAGGTCTCCGTACCCGTCCAAAGTAGGATTCCCTATGTTTTGCAATTCCCATTATCCATGACTTGACTTGATTTTCATTATACCCGTGGTCACCCGGGAGCGGAAGGAGCCTATAGTTTTGGCCCCCTCCGGTTTTCTTTTTCCCGCAGTGTCCGGGCATCCCGCAGCGTCTCCTGCTGCCGTAGCGAGTCGGCAAGCATCCGGATGAAATGCCCGTAATCCTCCACGAGCAGCTGGACGCATTCGAGCCGCAGCGTGTGTGCCATGTTCGCCATCGGGCTTGTACTACGGGCGGCGATGTCCTGCCTGAGCAACGTGTCCAGGCAGACATTCTGCCTCTTTCTCAGATATTCCAACACTTTCTCCGGACTGCCCGATTCCCTTGCCTTCTTTTTCAAGTCCCTGAAACACTTGTACTGGTAATACTCCTTGTACGCCTCTTCCGCATGTGACTCGAAAAAGGAGAGGTAATCCTCACCGGCTTTTACCGCCTTGTTCTGGATCCTTTTGTCCAGGACTTCCATTCTCTCATCCAGCCGGTCCATAAACCGGACCATGCCAGGGTTCTGTCTTTCCATACCTTATCGTTTTAAACCGTTCGTTCTATGTTTTACGGGTTGTCCGTTTTCCTCTTTCACGTCCTGTTCCGGTTGTCCGATGGAAAGGAGACGCGAAAATTCCAGGCAGTCTTTCAGCACCTGCCGTGAGCATTCCAAAGACAACGCGTGGCAGGTGTCCGCCATCGGATGGGCGCCGCTTCCCGCCGGCCTCCCGCTCGCCAGCCTTTCCTTGTGGTACCTGGCGATATCTCCGAAATACCTCTTCAGGTCCTCCACGTCATCCGTCCTGCCGACTTTATTACGTAACAGGCGGTAATGCCCGCGTAGTAGCTCCCCCTTGTACAGGTACGCGGCTTTCCATTCAAAGAAACGGCAGTAGTCCGTAGAGGCGGACTCCAGCCCCTTGCGCATGACGCTCTCAACGGCTGCGATCTTGTCGTCCAGCAATTCCCGTAGTTTGCGGACGCTCCCATTTTCCTGCCTCATATCCGTTATATCTTTAACCCGTCCGGCTTCTTTCTTTCAGAATCCTTCTTCATCTTCATCTCCTTCTGGGGAGCCTTCATGGACAGAAGCCGTTCGAAGCCTGTATAATCCCTGACCAGTTTCTGCATACACTCCAGCCGGTAGGTATGTGCCAGATTGAAAATATCGTTCGTACTACGCCTGCGGATACTTCCGCTGACCAGCTCCTTCAGACATTCCTCCCGTTTATGCCGTATATATCCATGTACCTCCCCGGGAGCTTCCGCCTGCCGGATTACCTGCCGGAGTTCCCCGTATTGTTTTACCGTGAAATGGGACTTGAACAAATCCTCCCCGTTCCACGCAAAATAATAAAGGTAATCCCGGTCCAGTTTGTCCCGGTTTTCCTTTATATTCTTTTCCTCGTTCCGTATCCGCATGTCCAGATATTCGGCAAGCTGCTCCATGCCGTATTTATCCTGTTCCGTCATAGCTTCCACCTTTCTTTATTTGACAGTTCCCGTATTTGTCTTGTCCTTGATGGAGAACGGGATATCCAGTGTCCGTTCCACAAAGAAATTGTCCACCGCCACGAAGCGGATTCCGGGATTGTCCTTACCCGTGTTCCTGTAAAAGAGGGTGAACACCTGGCGGCGGATGTCTGTCGTGTCCAGCCCCGCAATGCCGGAGAGATCCGTCAGCTCGCGGTTGACCAGTCTGGTGCCGTCGGTTCCGAACACCTCGCCGTCACCCTCCAACTGTATGTATCCGATACGGTAACGGGCCTCGCGGTAATCCCCCTCACGGTTGAGCGTCAGACGGATCTCCACCGTATCATCGGGCGCAATGCCTTCCTGCAGGTACCAGGAAGAGAGCGAGAAGTCGTATGCCTGCCGCACTTCCAGGCGGTCGTCACAGCCGGCAAGTATGCACGCCAGCAGAGCCAGCGCGCATCCCATAATGAATATTCCTAATTTCATTGTTTCCTGTTTTTTTAAGATTAATCGATGATATATTTCAGTCCGACGGCCACTACCGTATGGAAATGCCCTACGGACGAACCGAAGAAGACACGCTGCCGGACATTGAAAAGAAAAGCCCAGCGGTCCGTAAGGAATGCCTCCGCCTCGAATGCCGGGGCGAAGCCGTAGATGAAGGAGCCCTTGTGCAGCAGGGTCGCCCCGTCGTAAAGGAGCCTGCCGTTCCGGTTTACCGTCTCGTAACCGGCCAGCGCGGACAGGCCGGCGGACAGGAACACGTTCCTGCCCCTGTCCGAAAGGAACGGGAAGAGACAGCCCGCCTCCACGGTGAACTGCTCCTTTGGAACCGCTATTTTCTTATAGGCGTAATGCTTCTTCACATAATCCGCCCCGAATACCCAACGCGAGCGGTTGCGGTTATAACGGCTTAGAGCCAGGCCGACCTGGAAATTCCCCCTCAGACGTTTCACGTTCCCAGCGAAGTCATCCACACCGCCCATCGTCAGCTCGAGGCCCGTCTGTCCGGGCAGATAGCGTTGGGCGGAAACCTTGCCTGCCAAAGAGGACAGGAAGGCACATATCATTATAAACAGATACTTTCCCATGGAATTACTCCTTTATCAGTCCGTCCACCACTCTGGCATCCACCAGGTCACTGTTCTCGATATGGAACCGCTGGTGGCGTCCGCCGCCTTTTTCGTAAATCTCCACCTCGATGAGCTTGTCATCGGGGATGACCACCTTTTGGAAAGCGTACACGACACGTCCTTTGCTTTTCCCTTCGATGCGTCTGAGGTCATTGAGCGTGCGCACCGGCTCAAGGTAGGTCTCCTGCTGTGCCGTACGTTTAGCCACTTTCTTGTCCACCACCTTGAAACGCACGAAGTCGATGTCGAAAGGCACATGCGAGGAGTTGGCCAACGAGATGTGGAGGAACAGCAGGTCCTTATGCACATAAATGCCCTTGAGCAGGGCCTGCATCCCGAACTGGCGACAACCGATATGCTTCAGGTCCCTGCGGTCCAAACGGTGGACGGTGTACATCAGGCTGGCGATGACCGAAGGGTCCTCCTCGCAGAGCTCAGTCAGACGGACGGCACTCCTGCCTGCGGAGGACTCCGCCGGAAACCAGCGGTCCATATCGATGTTCAACGCTTCCGGCTCCTCCTCGTAGGATACGAGGAACGAATAGAACGAACCGTCGCCCGTGATAACCGAGAAGTTCGTCTCGCCGGGGAAATCCCGGACGGCAGCCTTGACGCGCACCACGTTCTCCACGCCGTCTGCCTTGCCCGCTATGATGTCCGTGCTGCCCAGGTCGACATAGCGGACCTCCGAGGGGAAAAGGATATGCACCGTCTTGCTGAACGGCACGCCGATCCTGTAGGGTGTGATATGCTGGCCGGCGGTCAGGATTCTGACCCCGCCCTCCGGCCCGGGCTCCTGCGCCCGGCAGATCATCCCCGCCAGCGCAGCCATGATTAAAAGAATGGATGTTTTCATCTTGAATGATTGCTTAAAAATTACAGTTAAACCTTGCTATTGCTTTTTTGTGACCAGCAACACCTTGTACCCGGCCTTCAGCTTTACCCTTACCGCCTTGACCCGTTGCGAGATGAACCGTGTCCCGCCCTGCAGGACACCCCGCGTGAGGTCCATCGCCACCTGTTGCCCGGCGGAACCGGCGAAGGAGATGCTGCCTCCCATACTCTGGCTCACGTCTCCCGCCGCTTCCTTGACGGCGGTCCGGCTTTCCGATCCCGGCACGAAGATGCCCCGTTGCCCGTCGATATCGTACGTTGCCAGTTGTACCGGGATGATATTCCCGGCATATTCGATGCTGCTAACCAGGATGTCCAGCCGTTCCCCCCTGATGTCGGCCGTACCGGTTACCAGGCTGTTGGCCGGCACGGTAACGCTTCCGGCCTGCAGGGGTTCGAGCAGGCGCAGTTTCACCCGCCCTCCCTGCTCGAGGGTCTGGCTCTCGGAAATGCAGGCCGGGATGGTGTTCATACCCATTCGGTAGCCGCTGCCCACCGCCGTATTGAAACCGTAGTTCCTCTCCACGGCCAGTGAGGCGACAAACGCGGAATCCGTCACCGGCTGCTCCAGGGCGGAGGTCGTTCCTGTCTCCACCCGGCTGACGGGGACAGGCTCCGGCTTTTCCTCCTCCGTCGCCTCCCAGGGCGTGGTTTCAGGTTGGGTGTTCAGGTATTTGGCGGCCATCCGGTAGGACTGTTCCATCATCCGCTCGCGGGATTCCGCACGCAGGTTTTCCGCTTCCGCCTCTTCCAGCCGGAGGCTCAGTTCGTCCACTTTTTCCTCCAGGCTACCGGCTCTTTCCTGCGGCGTCTCGTAGAAGCTCTCCAGTTGCTTTGTGATATTTTCGTAGGTGTCCGCCGACTGCCGTATGCTACCATTCGGGGTGGAAACGCTGTCCGCCTGTCCCTTGCCCTCGAGCAGCCTTCCGGCAAGGTCGGAGAGCGAGAGCATCCGCCTGTCCTTTTCCTGCCGGGCCTGCTGTTTCTCGTAAGCGTCCCTCTTGCTCTCCTCCAGCTGTACCACTGTCGGATCCGGCACGTTCACGTTGAACCCCGAACCGCCCTCCACCGTGTCCCCGCTGTCTCCGGAAGGGGCGAATATCAGACAGAGGACTGCCAGGAATACCAGCACGAAGACCGGTATGACGATGTATTTCCTGCGTCGCAGGATCTCCTCTCCGGTAAGCCGCTTTTCCGGTTCCGTCTTTCCGGTGGTACCGGCCACGGTCTCGACCGGCCGTGTGCCTTCCAGCATCTCCCCGGTAGGCACGCATACTTCTTCCATGTTATTCTTCCTGTCTTCCATCCTGCTGGGGTTGTTTAATGGTCCGGTAAATGTTTGTTTTCTGTCCCTTCAGGGGATCGGTCAGCCTGCGCAGGGTATCCGTGAGGCAGCCTTCCCCGAAGGGAAGCTCCATGCGTTCCCCTGCCGGTACCAGCCGGGCGGCGGCACGCAGCAGGACGATGCCCGAGGCGATGCAGGTGAAAACCAGCATGACTATGAGGATCCCCCGTCTCTGTTTCTCGGAAAGGCTGTCCAGGTGTGTCCTCAGCCTTTCCCTCGCTGTTGATTTTATATCCATTTCTTAGATGTTATCAAAAAGATTGATTACTATAGGGAGGCGTTACCTTTCCACGGTACGCAGGTCCCTGTTTTCCAAAATCTCAAAATGCTCCGCAAGGAACCCTTGCGGGTTGTTGTCCGAGCGGACCGTGCTCTGCAGGCGGCAGCGCGTCACTAAGGAGCGTTCGGTGATGTTGCTTCCCCGGATGATCATCTGCCGGGCGTAGGTGGTGACACGGTAGGGATAGCTGTCGAAATCGCAGCTCATGCTGTCCACCGCTATCGTCTGGTTGACGTTCCCGCTGATGAGCCGGTTGTAGAACCCTTTCTCGTTCCAGTCCCGGTAATACCCGTACAGGCTCTTGTCGGCCAGGTACATCGCCCGGTTTATATTAGACTCGATGGCCGCCTTGTCGGGAGCCAGCGTGAAGAACAGCTCGTGCAGGCGGCGCACGTGTTCCCGGGCTTCCACCGGACGGTTCCGCGCGGCGTCCTGCGAGAGTGCCATGATGAGCGACTTCCCCTCGTCCAGCACGTAGACCTTCTCCCGCTGCGCCTCGGCGAACCGGTAGGACTTCCAGACGGAGAAACCGGTCAGGAGGGTGCAGGCGGCAAGGAACACGAGGCTGAACAGGCGGATCTGCCTGAACGAGGACTCGATGTTTTTCAGACTCTTGAATTCCATATCTTACGGTAATTGATGTTACTGTTTCCGTTTCTTCCTACTTTTTCAGCAGCACCCCGGCCACATTGCCCGTGGATGCCCCCGCCACGGCCCCGCCCACGTTGGCGGCCTTGCTTGCCGTGTTGTTCATGTTACGGTTGTACGCGCCCATTCCGCTGGCCTGGACCACCCAGTTCGCCACGGTGGGGACGCAGAAATATCCTACCAGGCCTATAAGCATGAACACCAGATAAATGGCTGTCGATCCGTCCGGTGAGAAAACACCCAGAGGGTTCCGGATCATCTCCATCTCACTTTGCAGCACCAGCGTCTGTATTTTGGCGAGCATCACCCCCAGCAGGTCGGAGATGGGCAGCCAGAGGTACACGCTGATGTAACGTGCCAGCCACTGGACGAGCGTGCCCTGGAAACCATCGAAGACCGACACCGCGAAGGCGAAGGGACCCAGTACGGAAAGGACGATGAGAAAGAAGGTGCGGATCGTGTCCACCACCAGCGAGGCGGCGCGGAACAGGAATTCCATCACCTTGCGCATGATGGCCTGCACGATACTCTGCAGGGAGAACGAGTAGCAGGTATGGGACATCCGCTGCATCACCGCATAGTCCTCCCCGTTCCAGCCCATGTCGGCGATCTCCTTCTCCAGCTCCTCGTCCGTGGGGTCGAACTCGCCGGTCACGACCACCTTCAGGGGCATTTCGGCGAGCAGCCTGTCCTTTTCCTCCTGGAACTTCCTCACGTCGAAAGTCTGGTCGTGGAGCATGGCTCCCGTTCCCTGCACGACAGGGCCCAGGATACCGTTCAGGCTTCCCAGCACGATCACGTCGAAGAACAGGATGCAGATACCCAGGCAGAAGGGGCGCAGCATGCCGAACACGTCCACCGGCTCGGCACGCGAGAGGGACTGCCACACGCGGTAGGCTATGTAAAAGAGCGCGCCCAGGGCGGCGATGGCCATGGCCAGCGTCATCATCGGCTGGCAGAGTTCGGTCATCTCATCATACAGCCGGCGCAGTATACCGTGCAGGCTGTCAAAAGACAGGGATAACAATACCATATAATCTGTATCTTTTTAAAGGTTTACCAATAACGTTCGTCCTCTCCGTAAAGCTTCAGGACCTGTTCGGTCTCGCCCTTCTCCCTGGCCCGCAGGTAGGAAACGCGCAGGTTCTTGCGGGTGTAGTAGTTTACCAGCGTCCTGTAATGCCTCATTTCGCGGTACACCCTTTCTATGAGGTCCAGCCGCTCCTTGTCGGTCATGGACATGCCGGTGGGGTTGATGATGTCCTTCAGTCCGGCCACGGACGCGCTGCTTTTCCTCATGATGTTGTTGTAGCCGAAGGCGATGGCCTCCAGCTCCCGCTGCGTGTAGTTCCCGTCGGTGAGCATCTTCCCGTAGTTCGTCACGTAGCTCTCCGAGATTTCCGAGAGCATTAGCACGGACTCCTTGACCTTCAGGCTCCCGCTGACCAGCGAGTTCACGCTCTTGAGCATGTCGTAGTATTTCCTGCTTTGCTCGTAGATTTTCGAGGCCTCCTTGAAGGTGGACATGGCGTTCCGTGCCGTCTCCGAGGTCTCCACCATCTCATTGACACTGTTCACGATGCCTTGGGCAAGGTTGGTGGGGTCAGTTACCACCCACTGCGCATGAATGGCCGGCATGACAAGTAAAAAGGCGCATAATGCGCTGAAAATTTTTCGTTTCATTGAATCGTTCTTTTAAATGTTTTACAAAGATTATCTCCTGCCGCCGTCTTTTTCGGCGGCCAACACCCGTATGGCCTGTTCCATGCTGCCGGTCTTTGCCGCCATCCGTTCCACTTCCAGCTTCTCGCTCTCCTCCGTCGTGTAGGTAAGGTACTCGGCCGTGGAGGTCTCCGTGGCATAGACAGCCGACTGCACGCCTCCCAGTCCTATTCATACCTCCTTGTACCTGCGTGAGGGGTCGTTGGCACGGTTGATGGAGAGGATCTGCGAGCGTTCCTTGTCGGTCAGCCCCAAAAGGGTCTGTATCCGTTCGAACTTATTGAGGTATTTCCTCTGGTCCAAGAGGATCTTGCAGTCCGAGTTGTTGATGATGGCCTCCTTCACGATCGGGGATGAGATGATGTCGTCCACCTCTTGCGTGACCACCACCGCCTCCCCGAAATACTTGCGGACGGTCTTGAAAAGATAGAGCACGTAGGTACTCATATTGGGAGACATCAGTGATTTCCAGGCCTCTTCCAGCAGGATGACCTTACGGATGCCTTTCAGGCGGCGCATCTTGGCGATGAACGTCTCCATGATGACGAGCGTCACCACCGGAAGCAGCACCTTGTTCGATGATATGTTGTCCAGCTCGAAGACAATGAACCGCTTGCGGGTCAGGTCGACCTCCTTGTCCGAATTCAGAAGGAAGTCATAGTCCCCTCCCTTGTAGAACGGCTCCAGCACGTTCAGGAACCCGTCGATGTCGAAGTCCTTCTCGCGCACCCTTTTTTCCTCCATCATCTGCCGGTAATCGTCCCGGACGAACTCGTAAAACCCGTTGAAGTCCGGTCGGAGTTCCGGGTTTTCCGTAATCCTGCGGATATAGGCGTTCACCGCTCCGGAGAGGGCGACCTCCTCGGAGCGTTTCGGCACCTCCTCCTCCCGTTTCCAAAGCGTCAAGATCAGCGTCTTGATGCTCTCCCTCTTTTCCACGTCGAACTGCCGGTCTCCGCTGTAAAAGGGATTGAACGTGATCGGGCGGTCCTCCTCATACGTTATGTAGATCCCGTCCTCCCCGCGGGTGCGCTCATGGATGAGCCGGCACAGCCCCTTGTAGCTGTTTCCCGTGTCCACCAGCAAGATGTGCGCGCCCTGTTCATAATAGTTGCGTACGAGATGGTTGGTGAAGAAGGACTTGCCGCTGCCCGAAGGCCCCAGGATGAATTTGTTGCGGTTGGTCGTGATGCCCCGCCTCATCGGTTCGTCCGAGATGTCCAGGTGCAGGGGCCTGCCGCTGAGCCGGTCCGCCATCTTGATGCCGAACGGCGAAAGGGAGGACGCGTAGTTCGTCTCTCCGACAAAAAGGCAGGCTGCCTGCTCGATGAACGTGTGGAAGGACTCCTCCGCCGGAAAATTCCCTTCGCCTCCGGGAATGGCAGCCCAGTAGAGGACCGGCGCGTCCACGGTGTTGTACCGGGGCTTGCATCCCATAAGGGCCAGTGCCGAGCCGGTGTCGTTCTTGACATTCCTCAGCCTTTCCCGGCTGTCCGCCCAGGACATGACGTTGCAGTGGCAGCGTACGGGGATCAGGCCGAAGGAGTGCGCCTCGTTCAGGTATTCCTCGATCCACTGCCGGTTAATCTGGTTGGCACGGCTGTAGCGGGAAAGGGACTGCATGTTCCGGGCCGTCTTCTCAAGGCGTTGAAGGGTATCCGCCGGATCGTCTATGAACACATACTGGTTATAAATATGGTTATGGGAAAGCATCAGCCCCACGGGGGCGGCAAAGGAGAGGCGGCAGTCGCTGCGGTCCGTGGAGTATTTCTCATAACGCCCGTCCGTCCGTACCGCGGCGGGCAGGTCGTCCGCATCGGAAAGCGTATGCACCGAGAGGATCTCGTCCCCGATGCGCATCTCCGCAGAGGAAAGGCTGATGTCCTTCAGCGTTGTAGTGTTCTCCTGCGAGAGGGAGAAATACTTCTCGATGATGCCGGCCTTCTTTCCTGTACCGACAATCTCGTCCGTCGTGAGACGTTCAAGCCTCACCAGCCCTGAATCGTCCATGATACGTTCGAACTGGCCCACGCTCTCCATGAACCGGGCCACCGCCTCCTTATCCCTGGCCTCCCGGGGGATGATGGCCCCCCGGCAAAGGATGGAGAAGTTGCTCTGCTGCAGGCTTCTTTCGCGGGTAGTCCGGGTAATGAACAGGTAGGCGTAATGGTTCAGGAAGGGACGCTCGTTGAAATGCAGCTCGAAGTTGCGGTCCAGGAATCCCATGTCGTCCCGGCCGGTTACGGCCCTGTATTTTTCCTCCAGGAACCAGTCCTGGCGGTGGACGACCGTGTAGCAGGGCAGCACCTTTATGGCCTTCACCCACGCCCCGTGCATGGCGGCGTATTCCGCCGAGGTGAGGGTGAACAGCTCCGGCAGGCGTACCTTGAAGCCGACGGTCACGTCCGCATCCTTGGAGAGGATGCATCCCCTTTCGACCGAGAGGATTGGAAACTTACTTTCCAGTGTTGCCGCTTTCAGGATGTTTCTCATGACTGCTTCGTTTAAAAAGTGAAATGATGCGTTTACGATTGATAATATGGAAGGGGCGGTACTTTGCCGCGGCCAGTTTCATCAGTCCGTGGGGGCCGTACTTCCTGCCCAGGCGGAAGACCGCAAGGACCAGGACCGAGGCCGACACTGTCCCGAAAAGGATGCAGAACCACCGGTTCACCCCGGCCATGTACAGGATGACGAACACGAGGAAGACGGAAAGCAGACCTCCGGCGAGGATATAAAGATACTGCGCCTGCAGCCCGCTGAATTCCACGCCCCGGTCGACCCCTTTGTTCACTTTATGTTCCATGGTCGCCGGATTACAGGAAGAACGCCCTCAGGACGGTGGCGGCCACAATCAGGAACACGCAGGCTCCGAACCAGCTGCCGGCAACTTTGCCCGTGTCGGGATCGCCAGACGAGAACTTGGAATATATTTTTATAGCTCCGATAAGCCCACAGAGCGCGCCTGCCGCATAGATCAGTTTCACGGCGGGGTCAAAATAGCTGTTCACCATCTGCGTGGCCTGTATCAACCCGGCGGACCCGTCACCGACAGCGAACGCGGGGACTGTCCATGTGCCCAGTCATGCCAGCAGGAAGGCCGTTTTTACCGGCATGCGCCCGATAAGGGACACCAATACGTCCGCCACTTTGCCCATAGGGGAGAATCGTGAGAATGAATATGATCTTGAATGTCTCATTTTTATATCTATGTAAATCAAATGTTCGTTAAACTTTCTTTTAAACAGGCCGCAGGCCGGATGCCCGCGGCTTGTCCTTGCAACCACATGTTTACTGCCGGCATCAACCGGAATCATAATAACCTCGCATGGTCACCTCCTTCTTTAATTGTTCGTCACTCATGTTACTCTCTCTCTCTTCGGAATGGAATGTCCGTAAGGATCATCCCGAATCATAATATCCGTTTGTCATACTTCTTTTTTTACCAGTTTAACGTAATGTCGGTTTTCTTTTGGAACGGAATTCCAGGATCATCCCGAATCGTAATATCCGGTCATCGTTACCTCCTTCTTTTTTTAATTCGACTTTGCCGCCCGGCGGCTTTTGTTTGCCTGAAAGATGTCCTAAAGCGGATCAGCTTGAATCATGATACTTCGCCATATACATTATATTATGGGTTATCGGGGTATGAAATCCTTGATATCGAAATCCCTGATTATGCTTTCCCTGTCCTTTCCCTCCAGCAGGGGCGGCTCCCTGCCACTGTCCACATAGAGTTCCATGTACCGTTTCAATGTCCCGTCACTGCCCAGGATGCCGGCCTGCAGGATACGTTCCATGTCGGTTCCCTCCAACCGTTCCAGTGTCTGGCGGGCATGGGACTGTTCCTGTTCCGAAAGACGGTCCGTGGCCATGAACCTGGAGAGCAGGTCCATGTCGTCGAATGTCACGCCTCTGGCACGGTGCGGATCGGGGCGTTCCACATAACCGGTGATCTCGTAGCGCTCCGGCACTTCCCCGTCCTCCGACCTTCTGAAAGGTGCGGGGAATTCAAATACTGGTGTATTCCTTTCTTTCATGGCCGTATCCGTCCGCTTTTCGCTTATCGCGTATTCCTCGTCCATGGGCGGGGATTGCCATGAACGGTACCGGCTCCTGCCGATGACAGGTTCTTCAGAGGCATCCTCCTGTGGCTCTGCCGGTTCTTCCTTCACCGGGAGACCGGAGGCAGGACGCCGTCCTCCCCTCCATTTAAGGATGCTGCCCGTGTGGATATACTTCTCTATGCTCAGGTAGGAGGCATACAGGAACAGAAGAATGAATGCGTACTCCATACCGGTTTACATAAGGTTTGTCATGAGGTGTGTTTTTCTTTTTTCCGCCAAGCCGATACTGTGCCGGGGAGGGTCACAATCCACCACGGCAACGTTATATTTCCGGCAGTTATGCAGGATACCGGCCGTGGGAACGGTGAAGGCGGTCTTGCCGGCTCCTCCCTTCCGGCTGGCAAATGTGATAAATGAAGGTTCTTTTTTCATATGCATTTCTTTTTATAGTTATTGCCGGCAAGCTTTCCTGCCGTTTCATGCCACAAAGGAAATAACAAGCGGAACGCCCTCAAATACCCTGTCATGCATTGTCATGGATAGTCAGTTTTTGTCATGGCGAAAAGGGTGGTGAAAAGAAAAAAGGCTTTCCGAAGAGGGAGGTCGTGAAGCCAGCCCCCTTTTGGAAAGCAGGATATGGCGGACATCCGGAACAGTGAAAAAAGAAAAATCCCCGCCGGCACGCTTCAAGGCCGGCGGGGATCGCAATAATAAAGGGACGGGCTTCTCAGCCCTTGATGTAACCGTACTTTTTCAGGTCGTCCATGAAATGCTCCGGCGTGTCGGTCCTCACCGTCACCCCGTGCAGTTCCCTGTACCGCCCGGAGAAATTCACCATGTACTCCTCGTCGGTGCACTCGCTGTCAAACCAGCTGCCCTCACGCAGGAGGCGTACAAACTCGAAAGGACTGGAAGCGGCAATCCTGCCGCCGTCCGCCAAAATATACATATGCTTGTTCATGCCGATAATTTTTTGGTCCTCAATTTATAATATAGTTTCTGCCCACTGTCCAGGAAGGGGATGTCACTGAGCGTGGTGGTCGCAGGCACATGTTCCCTTGTGGCAAAGGTAACCAATTTGTGGAGAAACAGCACCCAGTTACGCATTTTTGTGAAGTTGGTCGTTCCCGAATGCTGGCGGAACTCGACCGTCTTGTGCCGTGAGTAGGCCTCGAGGTTCACCTTATGGTAACGGTCGCCGATCCTTCCTTTCAACTCGTCCACCGTCCGGGCGGAACGTATCATCTCATCAGAGACGTGCCCCAGTCCGCGGCAATAGCGGTTGTCCCTACGGGAGGCCGGCATGAACCGGTCGATGACCGGTTCCAGATGCTTGTAGCTCAGGGCCAGGTTACGCCAGGTCTCCATGTTGAAACCGGCGGCATCGATATGCACGTGAAGACCGCAGCTCTCGTTCACTTTCACGTCACACAAGTCAAGCACCCAGCAGACCTTCTCCAGTTCCCGCAGTCCGGTTTCACCGACCAGGATCGGACTGACCAGCTCGAAGGTGTCGTTGCCGTTCAGGCTGCTGTCCGTCACGAGCTTCCAATGCGGACGGGTGGTATGGTTATAACCTTCCACCGTAACCTCGATGCCGGCTTCCCTGAGCTCGCGTGCAAGCCGTTCACGGGAACAGTTGTAGGCCTCGATTTCAATACCGAATTTGCGGTTGAAAGCATAGTCCAACGCAGCTGTCGACGGATGGATATTCGGACCGTCCCCACACTCATTCATCCGGCGTAGGGCGTTCACCACAAAACCGTAATTGCCGTTGGTTACCATTCTTGCGATTTCCGCGCGGGGAACACCTAAAAGATACAGCTGCCGGATCTTGCTTGTCTTTGTTGTCTCTTGTGCTAAAATGCTTCTAATTTGCTCGTTCATAACTTGTTACCTCCTTTATTATTACACTACTAAGGTAATGCTTTCATAGGAGAAGTCGTAATTATAAGAGCTTTATTATCATGATATTAGCTTACTTTATCTTAGGCTAAAAGTCCTTATTTAAGGTGTCTGTACCCTAACATCCGCTACCGGTCGATGCCGGATTCCTCCAGACCGATGGCATGGCATATCTCCTCCACCAGTCCGGGAAGGCCGGAACCTTTCTCCTGGCGGGGATCGGGTGGAAACAGCGTGGAGCGGAAAACACCCTTGCCGCCAGGGTCCGCCTCCTTATTGTAGCGGAGTGTATTCGGGATGTGTGAGGACAGCAGCCGTAGTCCCATCCTGTGGATGACCCGGTTCCAGGCATCATACAAGTCTTTCCTTCCCCTCCTGTCCACCATGTTCCAGAACAGCCGGATTCCTTTCAGGTTGCTGTTCCCCTTGGCGATCAGCTCCTCCTCCAGCACCTTGGTAAACTGCAGGGAACTCTGCATGACGATGTTGTCAGCCTTGAGCGGGACAAAGATGTAGTCCATCGCGGCGACGGTATGGACCACTCCTTCGCTGCGGAGCGTTCCGGGAAGGTCGAAGAGCACGATATCGAAAGTTTCCCCTT
>OLSE01001113.1_pt1 | contig 24578 bp, 18 predicted proteins | sample 1673191 | NCBI WGS metagenome assembly OLSE01 (sample SAMEA3136764, study PRJEB25190) | human gut metagenome | biome: human gut; feature: human-associated habitat; material: faeces | place: Austria | collected 2013
CAGAGCCGAACTTGTTCAGGCTATGCCGAGGCGGGAAAACGACTGTTGAAAACAAGCGAAGAATGAAATTCAACCTTTTCGGTAAGCGGGAGCGGAAGCCGTCTGCGGATTATGCCGGTGCGGAAAAGGAGCGTTGAAAACAGACCATATGGGAAGAAAATCTTTCGAAAAAGCCGGCGGCCTTTCGCCGGAACGCATCCGGCAGATGGACGCCGACATCGCGCAGGCGCTTTCGTCCGAACGGGAGACCGGCGGAGTCGATGTGCCGTCGCTCAAACTGCTCGACGCGATCGACGCCAAGATACGCCGGCGCAACCGTCGGTCGGTCGCAGGTGCCTTCGCGGCGGTGTGCCTGCCGCTCGTCGCGCTCTGCCTGACGGCGTTTGCGGAGTTGTACGGCTGGGGGCATGAACCCGTGATGCGGAGCGTGCAGGTGCCGGCGGGCGAGCATCTGCGGGTGTTGCTGGCCGACGGTTCGGCCGTGACGCTCAATGCGTGCAGCGAGCTGCGCTATCCCGAACGCTTCGCACGCCGTCGCCGCGAGGTGCGGCTGGTGCGCGGCGAGGCTTTCTTCGAGGTGGCGCACGATGCTTCGGCACCCTTCACGGTCGAGACCGACGACGTGTCGGTCGAGGTGCTCGGAACGAAATTCAATGTCAACGCCTACGACAAGGAGGTGACGACCGTCTATCTCAAAGAGGGGAAGGTTCGCCTGACCGAGCGGGTGACGGGGCGGCAGAACCGGTACCTCATGGCGCCCGACGAGATGCTGGCCGTCGACCGGAACGCCCGCACGTGCCGTGCCGTGCGGCCGGCCGGGAAGTCGGCTCCCGAAGCATGGCTGCACAACAACTACGCCTTCACGAACGCGCCGTTGGAGGATGTCGTGGAGTTCCTCGAACGGCATTATGCCGTCGAGATCGAGGTGGCCGACGCGCGCATTCTCCAATACAGCTACACGATGGAGTTCTACAACGAGACGATCGACGAGGTGCTTTCGGTGATGTCGCAGATCACGCCGATCCGCTATTCGCGTGTCAACGACCGGATTACCGTCCGAGCCGCCCGATGATTTATACCCGACTGAACAGATAACCTAACTTTATCATTATGAATCTATTTAGACTTCCTTGCGGAATTCCGTGGGGAGGGGCGAGACGGCTCGTGCTTACGCTAGCCTGTCTGTTCGCCCTCTCCGGTCTCTCCGCGCAGAACGTGACGCTCCGCTTCGAGCGGGCGAAGCTGAAAACCGTGATGGACGAAATCACGAGGCAGTGCGACCTGAGTTTCGCGTACAGCCGCGAAGTGGTCGATGCCGACCGGATCGTCAGTATCGATCTGAAAGACGCGCCGATCGATGCGGCGTTGCAGAGCCTTTTCCCGTCGGGGAACGGGATCGACTATGCGATCAAGAACCGCAAAATCCTGCTTTCGGCCGGTAAACAGTCCTTGCATGTCGACACCGTTGTCTCGGGACGGGTGGCCGACGACCAGAACCGCCCGCTCGTGGGGGCGACCGTGGTCGTGGCGGGCACTTCGCAGGGTACGACGACCGATCTCGACGGGAATTTCTCGCTGCGCGTAAATGCTGTTGATCCCGTCCTGAAAGTCGATTATCTGGGCTACGAACCGCAGGAGTTGCGGGTTTCGCCGTCGCAGACGACCTTCGACATCCGGCTCGCGCTTTCATCGAAGGCGATTGATGACGTGGTGGTCGTGGGCTACGGCACGGTCAAGCGGCGCGATCTGGTGGGTGCGGTCGATCAGGTCGACCGGAAGGTCATCGAAGACCGTTCGACCGGAACGCTGGCCCGTGCCTTGCAGGGGCAGTTACCGGGCCTGAACATCACCTTCACCGACAGCAAACCCACGCGCGGGGCGTCGGTCAACGTCCGCGGATCGGGTTCGATCGGTGCGGGCGGTTCGACGCTCGTCCTGATCGACGGCGTGGAGGGCAGCATCAATGCGATCAACCCGCAGGACGTGGAGTCGGTCTCGGTGCTCAAAGACGCTTCGTCGTCGGCGGTGTACGGTGCACGCGGTGCTTTCGGCGTCGTGCTGATTACGACCAAGAGCGCCAAGAAAGGGACGCCCGTCATCAATTACAACGGTTCGGTGACGATCAACCGCCGCACGGTGACGCCCGATGTGGTGACCGACGGTCTGACGTGGATCAACTGGTGGAAGGATTGCTACAACGGTTATTACAACGGTTCGAAGGCGCTCCTGAACCATGTCGATTCGACGATTCCCTATACCGAGACGATCTATCAGGAATTGATCCGCCGTTCGCAGGACCCTTCGCTGGCGCGCACGACGGCGCTTTCGGGGCACGACCAGTTCGGGTGGGCCTATTACGACTCGACCGACTGGCATTCGCTCTTCTACAAGGACTACAACTGGTCGACCGAGCACAACCTCTCGATTTCGGGTGGCGGCGACCAGGCCGACTACTATATTTCGGGCCGTTTCTACGATATGGACGGCATCTACAAGGTGGGCAACGACAGCTACAAGAAGTACGACGTGCGCGCCAAGGGAACGCTTAAAGTGCGTCCGTGGCTGCGTCTGACCAACAACATGTCGGTCTCGGTGATCGATGCCTACGAACCCAAGCATCAGAAGAACAACTCGCAGATCCCGCGTCTGATCAACCACACGGCTATGCCGCTTTCGCCGGTGAAGAACCCCGACGGTACGTGGACGGCCGCGGCAGCCAAATCGGGCTATGCCGCCTTCTCGGAGGGGACTTCGTGGCGCACGAACGACTATGTCTACCTGCGCAACAAGTTCGACGTGAACATCGATCTGGTGAAGGACGTGCTGACCGCTTCGGCCGACTACTCCTACAACTACACCAATCGCAAGCGCATGGACGCCCAGACGGTGATCGAATACTCGAAAAAGCCGGGCGAGATTCTCTACGAGTCGGAGGCTGCGGGCTCCAATCTCCAAAGCGTCGAATACCAGACGCGCTACCAGTCGGCCAACGCCTACCTAAACTGGTCGCCCAAGCTGGGCGACGACCACACGTTCAAGGCGCTCGCGGGCTGGAATATCGAGAAACAGAAGTACGAGAGGCTGACGATCAAACGCGAAGGGTTCGTCACCGCTTCCAAACCGTCGTTCGGACTGATGAACGGTACGACGACCGACCCGACCGTCGGCGGATACATCTGGTCTTACGTGGGCGCTTTCTTTCGGCTCAATTACGGTTACAAGGGCAAGTACCTGGCCGAGGTGAGCGGCCGCTACGACGGTTCGTCGAAGTTCCCGACCAACTCCAAATGGGGATTCTTCCCCTCAGCATCGGTGGCGTGGCGCGTGTCGGAGGAGCCGTGGATGAAATGGTCGGAGGAGTGGCTCGACAACTTCAAGATCCGCCTTTCGGCCGGTTCGATGGGCAACGGCAACGTCGATCCCTACTCCTACACGTCGGAGATGACCGTGGCTACCGCTTCGGACATCGTGCTCGGCGGAGGGCTGCCCTCCTATACGACGGTGGGCAGTACGGTGCCCGTGTCGCTGACGTGGGAGAAGTCGACGACCTACGACCTGGGACTCGACCTCGATTTCCTGAACAACCGTCTCTCGTTCAGCGGCGACTACTACCGCCGCTACACCACCGACATGTACACGCCCAGCATTTCGCTGCCGTCGGTCTACGGCACCACGTCGCCCAAGGGCAACAACGCCGAACTGCGCACTACGGGCTGGGAGCTGTCGCTCACATGGCGCGACTCGTTCAAGCTGGGCGGCAAGCCGTTCGATTACAGCATCAAGGCGATGGTGTGGGACAACCGTACGGTGGTGACCAAGTACGAGAATGCCACCCGTTCGCTCGGTACGCTCAAAGGCTATATCCAGAACGGCGGTTCGCCCTCGGACTTCTACGAAGGCATGGAGCTGGGCGAGATGTGGGGGTATACCGTAGCCGGGCTGTTCCGCGATCAGGCCGACATCGACTCCTCGGCCACGCACGACTTCACGCAGGCGTCGGACAAGGTGACGCGCCCCGGGCAGGTCAAGATCGCCGATCTCGATCATAACGGCAACATCGATCCCGGTGCTTTCACCGCCGACGATCACGGCGACCTGTCGATCATCGGCAACATCAATCCGCACTACATGTTCGGCGTCAATCTGGCGGCCAACTGGAACGGCATCGGACTGTCGGTCTTCCTGCAAGGCGTGATGAAGCGCGACTGGTACCCCTCGCCCGATTCGGGTTATTTCTGGGGCAAGTACGCCCGTCCGTTCATGTGGGTGCTGGGCATTCACAACTATACGGACGACATGTACAGCGAGGAGAAGAACAACTGGGATACGGCTTATTGGCCGCGCATGACTACCTACCAGTCGAACAGTTCCTATTCGTGGACCAAACTGCTCGAAATTCCCAACACCCGTTACAAGCAAAACGCGGCCTACCTGCGCGTGAAGAATATCCAGGTCGACTACACCTTCCCTAAGGCGCTGTGCCAGAAGATCCGTTTGGGCGGGTTGAAGATTTACCTGTCGGGCGAGAATCTCTTCACCTTCACGCCGCTGCATAAATATGCCCCCAACTTCGACCCCGAAGCACTGGGATACGACACCGATTTCTCTTCGACGGCCGGCGACGGATATACCTATCCCGTGCTCAAAAGCGTGACGCTGGGCGTCAACATCACATTCTAATCAGGGAGGAAGAGCATTATGAAAAAATACATTGCAATCCTGTTCGCATGCGTTTCGTTCTGCGCGTGCGAGGATTTCCTGACACAGGAGAACCCCAACAAGATCGAGAGCGAATACTACTTCAAGGACGAATCGTCGCTGGAAATCTATGCCAACGGTCTGACGCGGAGTTTCGCCACGGGCATCAAGAACTTCGTCAACGGCGACAAGAACGCCGATACACACGCATGGGACGGTGCGGCGGCCTATTTCAAGGACAACTATTCGGCCTCCGATGCGTCGAACTGGGGGACGAGCAACTGGTCGCAGCTGCGTTCGATCAACTTCTATCTCGACAATATGCGCAAGGCCGACGCACCGGAGGCTGTGTTGAACCACTACGAGGGTGTGGGGCGTTTCTTCCGCGCGCTGTTCTATTACGCCAAGGTGCGTACCTTCGGTGCCGTGCCCTGGTACGAGAAATCGATCGAGGCGACCGACCAGGAGGCGCTCTTCAAGGATCGCGACAACCGCGAATACGTCTGCCGCAAGATTCTCGCAGATCTCGACTACGCCTGCACCTACTGCTCGACGGCGGCTTCCTACCGCAACCAGGCGTCGTACATTCATCGTTACGTGGCCCTCGCGCTCAAAGCGCGTTTCTGCCTCTACGAGGGGACGATGCGCAAATACCACACGCTCGATCCCTCGACGGGCCGGCCGTGGCAGTCGGACGAGAGTGCGATGTACCTCGGCGAGTGCGTCAAGGCGTGCGAGGCGATCATAGGCGACGGCGTCTACCATTTGACCGACAATGCCGCCGACCGCCGCACGCAGTACCGTGCGATGTTCATCGAGAGCAACGCCACGACGGCCTACGCCAACGAGATCATCTGGGCGCGCAACTACGATTCGGAGCTGAACGTGACCCATTACATGAACTCCTATTTCATCAATCAACAGTATGCCAACTACGCCTTCACGCGGCAGTTCATCAACACCTATCTGATGACCGACGGTACGCCGTTCACCGACAAATATCCCGATTACGACAGCGTCGATTTCACGACCGAGTGTAGCGGCCGCGACTACCGTCTCGCGCAGACGATCCGCACGCCGGGTTTCACGCGCGACGGCGGCACGACGCAGTGGGCTCCCGACGTGACCTTCTCGAAAACGGGCTATCAACCGATCAAGTGGCTCACCGACGATTCGTCGAAGGATACGAACACCTCCAAGTGCGACAACGACGTGCCGTTGATGCGCTACGCCGAGGTGCTGCTCAACTATGCCGAAGCGAAGGCCGAACTGAACGAAATGTCGGAGGAAGTGTGGAACAAGACGATCAAGCCGCTGCGCGAACGTGCGGGAGTGACGAGCATCTATCCCACGACGGCCGATCCCTACATGGTCGAGTATTTCCAGAATCAGGTGACCGATCCTTTCATCCTGGAGGTGCGCCGCGAACGGGGAATCGAACTTACGATGGAAAACGTACGTTACGACGACATCATCCGCTGGCATCAGGGCGAGTTGTTCGCGCGGCCGTGGAAAGGCATCTGGATTGCGGCGTCGGAGACACCGATCGACCTCAACGGCGACGGCGTCAACGACTGCATCGTCACGTCGGACCCCAACAACAAGTCGCCGCTCAAAATCCTTTTCATCGACGGCGCTTCCGAAGCGGGGCACAAGCTTTCGCAGGGTACGTCGGGCAATATTCTGCCCGCTACGGCCATCGAGCGCAAGTGGCACGACTATAAGTATGTGAAACCGATTCCGACTACCGCTTTGCAGGAGAACCCCAACCTCACGCAAAACCCCGAATGGTAGTCTGCGTTTAATCCTTAAAACCGAATATCCATGAACCTATTCCATAAAATCGGGCTGGCGGTCGCCGCTTCGGCTGCGCTCTTTGCGGCGTGTTCTTCCGACGACGATCCCTTTTTCGCCCGCGAGAACGATTACCTTACTTTCGACTGTAACGAACAGACGGTCGAGCAGAGCCTCCAATGCGACGGCGCGTGGAGCATCGACTACGACGGCAACGACGACTGGATCGCCGTCACGCCCGACAGCGGCGTCGGCAACGGCGAATTGGACTTCATTACGGTCGGCGTGGCCTACAACCGGGGCGGCGAGCGCACGGGTACGATCTATATCGATTTCGCCGGACACGCCTATCCTATCCATATCACGCAGGGTGCCTGCGACTTCGCCTACGGAGCACTCTCGTCGGCGGGCACGCTGGTGCGGGGTGTCGAGAGCGATTTCACGCTGATCCTCGCTTATGCGAACGCCAACGGCGACGAATCCGTTGCTCTGAGCTGCCGGATGACGGGCGCTTCGGAGGGACTCGTGGCGGCCGACTGTACGTTCGATAAGTTCCAGAAGGGCAGCGGCACGATTACGATGCCTGTGACCGGCGTGCCGGCGCAGACGGGCGAAGTCTTCTTCGAACTGCTCGTCGACGGCGAGTCGAAAGGCACGGTCAAGAGTACCGTCGTGGCCGATCCCTCGTCGATCGTCGGCGGATTCCCCGTCTGGTGGGATTTTTCGTCCGAGAGCAAACCGACGTTGATGGCGGATCCGCACAATTACAGTTGGGGAGCCGGTTCGCAGTATCCCTGCGAGGATTCTGCCCCTTCGACCGACCACAAGTATCTCGATTGGAGCGATCGCGGCGGCTATCTCACCGTCGTCTGCTCGACGGCCAGCGGTTGGGGCTACGGCGAAGGCCACTGCTACATGAAGGGGTTGCAGAAGGACGACTATTGGCTCATGGCCTTCCCTGTGAAGAACCTCAAAGAGGGAACGCGCATCGCTTTCGAGGCGGCCGTCGGCTGTTCGGGGTCGGGCGCACGCTACTATGCGTTGGAGTATTCGGCCGACGGGACGAACTGGTTCCTGGCCGAAGGCGCCGAAACCGTCACGGGAGTCGACGGGTCGACGGGGCCGGCGCACTATACGGTGATGACCGACCAGGCGCTTCCCAACGACAAGACGCCTGCATGCGGTTGGGCCAGCTATACCTTCCCCGTCGAAGGGTGTTCCGTGACCGACGGCCTGTTCTACGTGCGTCTGCGCGTCTCGCTCGACATTCGCCTGAACGCTTCGGCCACTACTTACACCATCTCCAAGACGGGCTCCGAACGGCTCAAAGGGATCGTCAAGGTGTCGCTTCCCGAATAACAAACGTCCGGGCGGAGCGGACCGGTTCCGCTCCGTCCGGTAACGTCGAATGAAAAAACCTGATATAAAACGATGAAAACGATCAATCGCATGGTTTTGCTGCTGGCGACGCTCTTCGCAGCGATCGGTTGCAGCGACGACGACAAGGAGCTCGTGATGTACTCCCTGCGTTTCGAACCCAACAGCATCACGCTCGGTATCGGGAAGAGCTACCGTCTCGTGCCGATCTCCGATCCCTTCTACGACGACGTACAATACGAATGGAAATCGGTCGACGAACGGGTGGCCACCGTCGACCAGTCGGGAGTGGTGACGGGCGTCAGTGCCGGTTCGACCGAGGTACGCGCCTTCTACGGCGACAACCGGTTGGCGCGGTGTCTGGTTTCGGTGGTGGAGAGCACCTCGTCGCTGCCCGATCCGACGGCGGCCCTGTCGGAGGGGCTGTCGCAGCAGATGATCTTTTCGAGCAATCAGCTGCCCTACAAGGGGACGATCATGCAGTGCTTCGACTTTTACGACGAGAACGGCTACATCTATTATACGCAGAGCGTCGGCGACACGAAGACCGGCAACAGGTGGATGGTGGCGCTGGGACGCCAGAAACGCAACGAAGCCCCGTCGGACGACTACATGAAACTCCAATGGTTCGGTCATGGCACGCTGCTCGTGGCCGAGCGGGCCGACGACGGCGACTACGTGTGGGTGAACTCCAACGGCACGCTTTCGGGAACGGACTACACCAACAACCTCACCTTCTCGCGCATCCGCTACCAGAAGGGCGCGGTGCTGAGCCACTACGCCGGCGACACGTTCTACATGAGCGAGTATGTCGACGCCGCGGGTACGACGTGGATGGTGCGCGACGTGCAGCCTTCGATCGACTTCGTGAACCGCCGTCTGCTTATCGGCTGCCGCACGACGGACATGCGCCACAACGTGATCTACGACCTCGACGCCGTGCTGGCGCTCGGCAAGGAGACGGTAGAGATCACCCGCACGTGGGGTGGTGAAACGGCTGCCGAGGGCGTCACCGAGAAGAAGACCGAGACGACCTCGGTCGAGGTACGCAATCTCAACCGCCTGACGCCGCTCGGATCGTTCCGTCTGCCCAGCTATCTCAATACGGGCCAGACGCACCAGGTCTATTCGTACAGCCACCAGGGACAGGCCGTGTGGGGCGACTACGTTTATTGGTACGAAGGACAGGCGATCCAGCAGACGGGCGAGTTGTACGACGGTTCGGTGGCCTATGTGGCCGTGTTCGACTATACCGGCAAACTGGTCTGCCCCCGCACGCGGGTGGCCGCCTGCTCCGACTTCCCGAGCCTGAGCACGTTGCTCGATGCGAAGAACTGCTATTGCGAAGGCGAGGGGATGCAGCTCAAACAGGGGCGGAAGCTCTATCTGGGCATTGCGACCCATACGTCAGCTGCGTCGGGCAACCGACTGGCGTCGATCCTGCAATACGAATGCGACGTCGAATAGCGGTCGGCTGCGACATTTTGCTATTTTTGGCTTGGCCTTAGATACTTCGTCTCGGCATAATCAAGCTGACGCTTGCTTCTGCGCTCGACTTTTGCTATCTTTGCCTTAGCTGCTTCTGTATTCGACTTTTCCTAATCTTTGTCCTGCCCGCGCCGCCGTCGGAGAACGGCGGCGGGCGGGGTGAAGAACGATAACCGATAACTATGAAGAACCCCGTTATGAAAAAAACGTTGTTGCTCGCGTTTGCGGCGCTCTGCTTCGTGCAGAGTGCGCTGGCGTGGGGCAAGTCGGGCCACGACGCCGTGGCCTACATCGCCGAGACGCATCTGACCAAACGTGCGAAAGCCGTGATCGAACGGTATCTGGGCCATTCGATCGTCTACGACGCGTCGTGGATGGACGACTACCGTGCCGAACCCGGTTACGAGATGACCAACTGGTGGCACGTGGATTACGGCAAGGGCGAACCCACGAAGGATGCCGCCGGCAACCCACTCGAACCCAATGTGCTGCGTGAACTGAACCGTGCGATCGAACGGTTGAGGGATTACCGTAATCTCGACGATTCGACCGTCGTGGTCAACCTGCGCTACGTGATCCATCTGGTAGGCGACATGCACTGTCCGTCGCACGTCAACTACCAGCAGAGCCGTATGCGCGTGCTCTTCTACGGCGTCGATACGCAGTACCATGCACTCTTCGACGGCGGTATCCTCGACCGCAAGCACCGCTGGGGCTACATGGAATACAAACACCAGCTCGACCGTTATTCACGGCGGGAGCGGGAAGCATTGGCTGCCGGTACGCCCGACGACTGGTTCGCCGAGAGCCGGCGCGAGTGTGCGGTCATCTACGACTGGGCCGCACCCGGCGACAAGTTGGGCCTGTCCTTCTGCAACAAAGCGATCGGTTTGTTGGATCACCAGCTCATCAAGGCTTCGTACCGGCTGGCTAAGGTGCTCAACGAACTGTTTGGTTAAACAATACTCTCTCTCTAATCTTCTTTTCTCGGGCTCCAACACCCGGCCTCCCCCGGAATCAGCGTGTAGTGCTGTTTTCGGGGGAAGGTATTTGTCCGGTCGCAGTCGGACCGACTCAGGAGCGTGCCTGCTGAACATGTCGATACGGAACATCGGCTGGCTGCCGCGGTTTTTAGAGGTGGTATTTGGAAATGCGGGGGCGAATCGCTACCTTTGGAGGGTCGAAATCAAACAGCAACAGCATAAGCCCATGAAAGCTACCTATCTCGGACTGGAACTCGACAGCCCGATCGTCGTGAGCAGTTCGCCCTATACGGCGACGCTCGCCAATATCGAGAAGTGCGCCGCCGCCGGAGCGGGCGCGGTGGTTCTGAAATCGATCTTCGAGGAGCAGATCCTGCACCACGCCGCTTCGCTCGAACAATATTCCGATTCGCCCTACGGCGATGCGGGCGACTATCTGCAACGTTATCTGGGCGAGGATTACAAAGCGGGATTTCTGCAACTGATCGCCGATGCGCGGCGTGCGACGCGGATTCCCGTCATCGCCAGCATCAACTGCGTGGCCGCGGGCGAAGAGTGGATCGAATACGCCGCCGCGATGGCTCGGGCCGGAGCCTCGGCGCTCGAACTGAACATCTTCATCCAGCCCGTCGACGCCGCACGTTCGTCGCAGGAGCTCGAACGGCTCTATGTGACGATCGCCCAGCGTGTCTGCGCCGAGGTGAAGATTCCCGTTTCGGTCAAACTCGCGATGCGTTTCACGAACGTCGTGGCGATGGCTGCCGCGTTGGAGAGCGTCGGGGTGAAGGGTGCGGTGCTGTTCAACCGTTTCTTCGAACCGGACGTGGATGTCGAGCGGATGACCTTCGTCGAAGGGTCGCCTTACAGCGAAGCGTCGGAGTTGCGCAACGTATTGCGCACGACGGCGATCTGCGTCGGTGCGCTGCCGCGTATGGATTTCGCCGTTTCGACGGGCGTGCACGACGGCGAGGCGGCGGTCAAGGCGCTTCTTTGCGGTGCTGCGGCCGTCGAGGTCTGCACGGCGATCCACCGCGAAGGTTTCGATGTGATCGCGCGCATGAATGAGTGGATCGACGCCTGGGCGGCGCGTCACGGCATCACGGCGCTCGACGAATTCAAGGGCCGGCTCGGTTTCGGCAAGAGCGACTCGGAGTTTTTCCAGCGCGTGCAGTACATGAAGTATTTCCCCGGAAAGGATTGATTTTTTCGGACAAGGCAGCAGGGCGGAACTCTGTCGAGAGTTCCGCCCCGCATTGTTACTTGTCGGGATCGTACTCCCGTGCCAGTCCGCCCTCGCCCGTCTCCTTGTAGATCGAGGGAAGGTCGTGCCCCGTCTGTTTCATCACCTCGACCACGCGGTCGAACGAGACGCGGTGTCCGCCGTCGGTGAAGGCCGAATAGAGGTTGGCGTCGAGCGCGCGGGCCGCAGCGTAGGCGTTGCGTTCGATGCAGGGGATCTGCACCAGTCCGCATACGGGATCGCAGGTCATGCCCAGATGGTGTTCGAGCCCCATTTCGGCGGCATACTCGATCTGCGAGGGGCTGCCTCCGAAAAGCTGGTTGGCTGCGGCGGCCGCCATGGCGCAGGCGACGCCCACCTCGCCCTGGCAACCCACCTCGGCGCCCGAGATCGAGGCGTTGTGTTTGACGACGTTGCCGAACAGGCCGGCCGTGGCCAACGCGCGGTAGATGCGTGCGTCGGAGAAACCGCGGCTCTTTTGAAGATGGTACAACACGGCCGGCACCACACCGCTCGACCCGCAGGTCGGGGCCGTTACGATCCGTCCGCCCGAAGCGTTCTCTTCGGCTACGGCCAATGCGTAGGCGAAGACCAGACCGCGCGATTGAAGGCTCTGCTTGTAGCCCGAAGCGCGCACGTGGTAGGTCGCGGCGCGGCGCGTGAGGTGCAGCGGACCGGGCAGGACGCCTTCGTGGTCAAGCCCCCGCTCGACGCTTTCGCGCATCGCCTGCCAGATTTCGGCCAGGTAGTCCCAGATGTCGTCCGACTCGCACTCCTCGACATATTCCCAATAGGTGCGGCCCGTGCGGCGGCACCAGGCGAGGATTTCGTCGAGCGTGTTCATTTCGTAAATCTCCTCCGCCTGCCGCGGCGGTACGCCCTCTTCGGCCAGCTCGCCGCCGCCGATGCTGTAAACCGTCCATGTGTCGGTGGGGGTGCCGGCGGTGTCGAGCGCCTGGAAACGCATTCCGTTGGGATGGAAGGGAAGGAACTCGCGTGCCTGCCACACGATGTCGACGGGGGCGGTCGGCAGCAGCGTGTCGATAATGGCACGGTCGGTCATGTGGCCGCGGCCCGTCGCGGCGAGGCTTCCGTAGAGCGTCACGCGGAACGCCGCCGCTTCGGGATGGCGTGCGAGGAACTGTTCGGCGGCGCGGCGGGGCGCCATGGTGTGGCTGCTCGAAGGGCCGGTGCCGATACGGTAGAGTTCTTTGATGCTTTTCATGCGGCAAAGATACGATTAAGCCGAGGGCAAAAGCAAATAAAATTTACTTTTTGCCGAGACGGAATATCTACGGCGCAGCCAAAGTACGATTTTCCTTTGTCAGTCCGCAGCCGCTCTTCGATTGCAGCCGATCGCATTTACCGCCTTTTGACACCAAAGGCGGTGCCAAAAGTGTTCGCAGGGCACCTCCGTCGGGATCGGACAGCGGTTCTCACTGAGCGGGCGCAAAACGACGTTCAGCAGGCGAGCGCGGAGGCCGTTCGCGGACTTTTCCGAGCCGTCGCAGTCGAAGCTGCGCAATCCTTTGCGCCGCAACGGCGCAGTCTTTCGTGATCGTTCTGCGAGGTGCGCGGCGAATTCCCGCGCATTTTCGCCTCGCGGTCTTCGGTGCCCCTTTTCGACGGAAGGTGCTGAGATGCGCTTGCCGAAAAGCGGTCGCCTGCTGCGGTCAGAATCCGTATTTGCTGCGGTACTGCGTGGCGGTGATCTTTTCGCGCTGCCGGAAGAAGGCCGAAAACTGGCTGACGTTCTCGAATCCCAGCTCGGCGGCGATCTCCGAAACGGTGCGGTCGGTCGTGGTGAGCAGCTCCCGGGCCTTGTTGTGGCGCAGTTGCAACTGGTATTGCGCCGGGGCGATGCCCACGTAGGCGCGGAACGTACGGCGGAACCACGTGTAGCCGATGTTGAGCCGCCGCGCGATCTCTTCGGGCGGGAGGTTGTCGCCGATGTGGCGGCGCATCATTTCGCGGGCGCGGTTGATCTTCTCGACGATCGGGTTGTCGAGGTATTGCAGGTTGTCGCGTTTGAAGAGCACCGAACCCAGCAGGTGAAGCACGATGCCCGTGACGAGCTGCTGGAAGCCTTTGCGCTCCTCCTCGGCCGAGCGGATGATCTCCTGATAACAGCTCACGATGCCGGCGCTGTGGCCGATGTGCAGCAGCGGCGTCTTCGGCGAAAAGAAGCCTTCCGCCACGCGGCGGTCGATGTTCTCGCCGCGGAATCCCACCCACCACTCCTCCCAGCCCGTTTCGGGGTCGGGTGCGTAGGTGTGCCATTCGTCGGGGAAGAGCATCACCACCGTGCCGGCCTTCACGGGCGCGGCGGGCGAGGAGGCCGAGCGGAATTCGCCCTGTCCCGAGACGATGTAGAGCAGTTGGTATTCGCCGAGCACACGCCCCCGCGAGCGGGTGAACGAGTAGCTGTCGGGATGCTGCGTCAGGGGATAGGGGCTGCCGGGCGGAACGTTCTGGTACCCCGCCGTGGTGCAGACGATGCCCCACCGCTCGTCGTGGTCGGTGACGGGCAGGTAGTGGACGATGCTTTGCGGGAAAGAGCCCATAACGTGTCAGATTTGAAAAGTAATTTGTCAAATGTTATAACAAAGATAATACTTTCTTCGGTATTTTTGTATCAAATAAAGACTCTAACCTCAAACCGCTTTTTCACGTTATGCAAAAAAATATAATCGGTGTCGACCTGGGCGCTACCAGCGGTCGGGTGATTCTGGCCCGTGCGGGGGACGACCGGCTCCGAATGGAGGAGCTGCACCGTTTTCCGAACCGTATGCGGGAGATCGACGGCCGCTTCTATTGGGACATTCACGCCCTCTACGAGGAGATTCTGAGGGGATTGAGCGTCGCGGGCGGCCGCGGCGAACGGATCGACTCGATCGGCATCGATACGTGGGGCGTCGATTTCGCCTGCGTGGATCCCGACGGCGATCTGCTGGGGCTTCCGCGCGCCTACCGCGATCCCTATACCGACGGAGTGCCGGAAGAGTTTTTCCGTACGGTGCCTCGCGAAAGCGTCTATGCGAAGACGGGCATTCAGGTGATGAATTTCAATTCGCTCTACCAACTCTACGCACTCAACCGCGAGCACAGCCCCGCGCTGGCGGCCGCCGAGCATGTGCTCTTCATGCCCGATGCGCTGTCGTACCTGCTTACGGGCGAACAGGTGTGCGAATATACGATCCTCTCCACCTCGCAGCTGATGAATCCCCGCACGCGGGAGCTGGACGGGGAGCTGTTGCGTGCGGCCGGCGTCGACGCATCGCTGTTCGCCCGGCGTGTGATGCCCGGCGAGCGTGTCGGCGTGCTGCGCGACGAGGTGGCGCCCCGCACGGGACTGGGGCGTGTGGAGGTCTTCGCCGTGGCGGGACACGATACCGCTTCGGCCATCGCCGCCGTGCCCGCCGCCGACGAGCGCTTCGCCTATCTCTCGTCGGGCACGTGGTCGCTCATGGGTATCGAGTTGCCCGCTCCGGTCATCACGGAGGAGTCGTGCGCGATGAACTTCACCAACGAGGGCGGCGTGGACGGTACGACGCGGTTCCTGAAAAACATCACCGGCATGTGGTTGTTGGAGGAGTGCCGCCGCATCTGGGCGAAGGAGGGGCGTACCTATACCTATGCCGAGATCATGGCCATGGCTGCCGCCGCCGAGCCGGGCCGGACGCGCATCGATCCCGACGACGAGGCCTTCGCGCATCCGGCCGACATGCCGGCGGCGATCCGCGATTGGTGCCGCGGCCGGGGCAAGGTCCCGCCGGCGGACGATGCGGCGCTCGTGCGCTGCATCTTCGAGAGCCTGGCCGCCCGCTACGGCGAGGTGCTGGGCAACTTGCGCGGCGTGGCGCCCTTCGCCATCGAGCGGCTGCACGTGATCGGCGGCGGCGCGCAGAACGATTTGCTGAACCAGCTTACGGCCGACGCCTGCGGGATTCCCGTCGTGGCCGGCCCGTCGGAGGCGACGGCCATCGGCAACGTCATGGTGCAGGCGCGTGCGCTGGGGCTGGTGGGGTCGCTCGCCCGGATGCGCGACTACATCCGCCGCTCGGTGGAGGTCAGGGAGTTTCTGCCGCGAACGAAATGAATCTTAACTAAAAATACATTGAAACGATGAAGACCCAATTGATCGAAGAGGCTTACCGCATCGCTCGCGAGCGGTATGCGGCCGTCGGAGTCGATACCGACGAAGCCCTGGAAAAATTGCAGCGCGTCAGCCTGTCGCTGCACTGCTGGCAGGCGGACGACGTCACCGGATTCGAGAATCGGGGCGGCGAGCTGACGGGCGGCATTCAGGCTACGGGCAACTATCCGGGCAAGGCACGCAACGTCGAGGAGCTGCGCGCCGACATCCTCAAAGCCGCCAGTTACATTCCCGGCACGCACCGTCTGAACCTGCACGAGATCTACGGCGAGTTCGGCGGCGAGAAGGTCGACCGCAACGAGGTGGAGGTGAAACATTTCGCGGGATGGATCGAGTGGGCGCGCGCCCACGGCATGAAGCTCGACTTCAACTCCACGTCGTTCTCGCACCCCAAGAGCGGCTCGCTTTCGCTCTCCAACCCCGATCCCGAGATCCGCGAGTTCTGGATCGAGCACACCAGGCGCTGCCGCGCCATCGCCGAAGCGATGGGCGAGGCGCAGGGCGATCCCTGTATCATGAACCTGTGGGTTCACGACGGGTCGAAAGACCTGACGGTGAATCGGATGCTCTACCGCGAACTGCTGCGCGACTCGCTCGACCGGATCTTCGAGCAGAAGTACGACCACATGAAGGACTGCATCGAGTCGAAGGTCTTCGGCATCGGTTTGGAGAGCTATACGGTAGGCAGCAACGATTTCTACATCGGCTACGGCGCCAGCCGCGGCAAGATCGTCACGCTCGACACGGGCCACTTCCACCCCACGGAGCTGGTGGCCGACAAACTCTCGTCGCTGCTGCTCTTCACGCCCGAGGTGATGCTCCACGTCTCGCGTCCCGTGCGCTGGGATTCGGACCACGTGACGATCATGAACGACGATACGTTGGAGCTGTGCAAGGAGATCGTGCGCTGCGACGCACTCGATAGGGTGCACATCGGTCTGGACTATTTCGACGCTTCGATCAACCGCATCGGCGCCTACGTGATCGGTTCGCGCGCCACGCAGAAGTGCATGATGCAGGCGTTGCTGGAACCGCTGGCCAAGCTGCGCGCGTACGAGGCCGACGGACAGGGCTTCGAGCGTCTGGCGCTGCTCGAAGAGTCGAAGTCGCTGCCGTGGAACGCCGTGTGGGACATGTTCTGCCTGAAAAACGACGTGCCGGTGGGCGAGGAGTTCATCGCCGACGTCCAGCGCTACGAAGCCGAAGTAACCTCCAAACGATAGAGCCATGTACAGAATCGTATTGAACGAAACCTCCTACTACGGTGCGGGTTGCCGCTCGGTGATCGCCGAGGAGGTTCGTAAGCGCGGCTTCCGCAAGGCGCTGCTGGTCACGGACAAGGATCTGATCCGTTTCGGCGTGGCCGAAAAGATCGAGCGCGTGCTCGCCGATGCGGGCATCCCCTATGAGATTTACAGCGAGATCAAGGCCAACCCCACGATCCGCAACGTGCAGCAGGGCGTCGAGGCCTTCAAGCGTTCGGGCGCCGACTTCATGGTCGCGCTGGGCGGCGGCTCGTCGATCGACACGGCCAAAGCCGTGGGGATCATCGTCAACAATCCCGAGTTCGCCGACGTGCGTTCGCTCGAAGGGACGGCGGCGACCAAGCACCGCGCCGTGCCGACCTTCGCCGTCCCCACGACGGCGGGTACGGCGGCCGAGGTGACGATCAACTACGTCATCACCGACGAGGAGGCCAAGCGCAAGATGGTCTGCGTCGATCCCAACGACATCCCGATGTGCGCCGTGATCGACTGCGAACTGATGTACTCGATGCCCAAGGGGCTGACCGCCGCCACGGGTATGGATGCGCTGACGCACGCCGTCGAGGGCTACCTCACGCCGGGGGCGTGGACGATGAGCGACATGTTCGAATTGAAGGCGATCGAGCTGATCGCGCGACACCTGAAAAACGCCGTCGACGACGGCAGCGACGAGACGGCCCGTGCGGGCATGGCCGAGGCGCAGTATATCGCCGGCATGGGCTTTTCGAATGTGGGGCTGGGCATCGTCCACTCGATGGCTCACCCGCTGGGAGCCTTCTACGACACGCCGCACGGCGTGGCCAACGCCACGTTGCTGCCCTACGTCATGGAGTACAACGCCGAGTCGCCGTCGCGTGCAAAATACCTCGATATCGCCCGCGCCATGGGCGTGAAGACCGACGGCATGAGTGTCGACGAGGGGGTGCGCGCTGCCATCGACGCGGTGAAAGCCCTCTCGCTGAGCATCCGCATCCCGCAGCGTCTGCACGAGCTGGGCGTACGCGAGGAGGATATTCCGGCGCTGGCGGTGGCTGCGTTCAACGACGTCTGCACGGGCGGCAATCCCCGTCCGACGTCCGTCGAGGAGATCGAACGGTTGTACCATATCGCCTATTGACATGGAAATTCTGATCGGATTGTTGATTATCGCCGTCGGGAGCTTCGGACAGTCGAGCTCCTACGTGCCGATCCGCAAGGTGCGTGACTGGTCGTGGGAGAGTTTCTGGCTGGTGCAGGGCATCTTCGCATGGATCGTCTTCCCGTGGTTGGGCGCGAGTCTGGCGCTGCCCGAAGGGGTGACGCTCGGTGCGCTGTGGGCGGCGGGCGGCGCCTGGCAGTCGGTCTTCTACGGCGTGCTGTGGGGTGTCGGAGGACTGACCTTCGGCCTGTCGATGCGCTATCTGGGCGTGGCGCTCGGACAGTCGATCGCACTGGGTACCTGCGCAGCGTTCGGCACGCTCTTCCCCGTGCTGCTGGCGGGGCAGAATCTCTTCCGCGGCGAGGGGCTGGCGCTGTTGCTGGGCGTCTGCATCACGCTGGCGGGCATCGCCGTGATCGGCTATGCCGGTTCGCTGCGTTCGCGTCTGCTCAGCGACGAGGAGCGCCGTGCGGCGGTGAAGGATTTCGCACTGACCAAGGGGTTGCTGGTGGCGCTGCTGGCCGGTGCGATGAGCGCCTGTTTCAGTCTGGGCCTCGAAAGCGGCGCGGCCATTCAGGCGGCGGCCGTCGCAGCCGGCGTGAAGGAGCTTTTCGCGCTGAATCCGGTGATTCTGCTCGTGACGCTCGGCGGTTTCGCGACCAATGCCGCCTACTGCATCTTCTGCAACGTGAAAAACCGCACGGGCCGCGACTACTTCTCGGTACCGGCGGGCGTGTGGGTCAACAACGTGCTCTTCTGCGCGCTGGCCGGCGTGCTGTGGTACTCGCAGTTCTTCGGGCTGGGCATGGGCAAGAGCTTCTTCGCAGAGGCGCCGCTGATGCTGGCCTTCTCGTGGAGCATCCTCATGTCGCTCAACGTGCTGTTCAGCAATCTGTGGGGCATCCTGTTGCACGAGTGGCGCGGCGTCGACCGCCGTACGGCGGCAGTGCTCGTGACGGGTCTGCTGATCCTGATCTTTTCGACCGTATATCCGCAACTGGTAAAATAGAGAAAACGATGAAACTGATTGATAACGAATCGCTCGACCGCCAGATCGGGGTAGTGGCCGAGGTGGCCGGCTACCTCTGGGAGCGCGGCTGGGCCGAACGCAACGGCGGCAACATCTCGATCAACGTCACCGGACTTTGCGCCGATGCCGTTTGCGAACTGCCCGCGCTGGACGGGCCTTACCCCCTTCCCAAACCGGTGCCGCACATCGCGGGCGGCTGTTTTCTGGTCACGGGCACGGGACGCCGCATGCGTTACGTGGCATCGCAGCCGCTGGCGAACGTCGCGCTGATCCGCGTGGCTGCCGACGGTGCATCCTACGAGATCGTCGCCGACGAGCCGGTGCGTCCGACCTCCGAACTGCCCGCGCACCTCTCGGTGCACGACTATCTGATCGGTGCGGGGCGTCTCGAGCGGGCGGTGGTGCATACGCATCCCATCGAGCTGGTGGCGATGACGCACAATCCCGAATTTCTGGGCAAAGACGTGCTCACGCGGCTGTTGTGGAGCATGATCCCCGAGACGCGCGCCTTCTGTCCCAAGGGGCTGGGCATCGTTCCCTACACGCTGCCCGGCTCGCAGGAGTTGGCCGACCGGACGATCGCCCTGCTGGACGACTACGACGTGGTGATGTGGACCAAACACGGCGCACTGGCCATCGGCACCGACCTGATCGAGGCGTTCGACCAGATCGACGTGCTGTCGAAATCGGCCAAGATCTACGAATCGGCCCGCTCGATGGGATTCGTCCCCACGGGAATGAGCGACGCCGAGATGCAGGAACTCAAAGAGGTCTTCGGCCTCTGACGAAAGGGTAGGATCGGTTTTTCGGTACCCTTTTTTACCCTCGCCCGATCGGGACAGGTTCGCCTTCGGCGGTCCTTTTCTGCGTTCGGCATAGTCCGTGGGCGACTTACGCGCCCGCTTACCGGAAAGGTTAGTTTTTTAATTAGGTGGTGCGGACTGTTCCCTTGCGGAACAGTCCGTTTTTTGTGCCGCAGGGTTGACCGTCTGCCGGAAATTGGCTATCTTGCGGGAAAAAGATTCCGTATATGAAACAAAAGATCGCGCTGCTGCTCGCTGCGGCCCTGCTGTTGTGCTCCGGCGTGCAGGCCCGCCGCGCTCCGCGCCACGTCGCACCCCGCGCTGCGGAGCTCAATTTCGCCTTTCTGACCGACGTGCACGTGACGCCCCGCGGCGAGTCCGACTCGCTGCTGCGGGCCGCCGTGGCCGAGATCAACGCCTCGGCGGTCGATTTCGTACTGGTCACGGGCGATCTCTGCAACATGGGCAGCGACGCCGAACTGCATTGCGTGCACGGAATCCTCGAACGTTTGCGCAAGCCGTGGTTCGCCGTGCCCGGCAACCACGAGACGACGTGGTCGGAGAGTGCCTGCACGACCTTCGGCCGCCTGTTCGGCAACGACGGTCGGCTGGCGTTCCGTGCGGGCGGCTACCTCTTCGTCGGCTTCACGGCGGGCCCCTACATGAAGATGGCCGACGGTTCGGTGCGGCGCGAGGATCTGCAATGGGTCGAAGAGCAGATGCGGGCGGCGCGTCCCGGCGAGCGGATCGTCACGTTCTGCCACTATCCGCTGACGAACGACGTGACCAATCGCACGGCCGTCACGCAACTGCTGCGCCGCTACGACGTGCGTTTCGACCTGTGCGGCCACTACCATACGCTGCGTCTCTGCAACTTCGACTCGATTCCCGGGCTGATGGGACGTTCGCTCATCCCGAAGAACCGCAGGCAGGAGCCTGCGGCGGGTTACAACCTCGTGCGGGTGTGGGGCGATTCGGTCGCCCTCTACGAGAAGCGGTTGGGCGAGGTGCCGCGGCTCTCGTTCGCAATCCCGCAGGGCAATTCCGCGGAGTTGGCTGCGCTGCCGTGCGATCCGCAGCCTGCGCCGATCACCTACGAACGGACGGGTGCGGCGCTCGTGGTCGAGGACGAGGCGTCGATCTATACGGGCGTCGCCGTGGCGGGCGATACGATCTTCTACGGTACGTCGCTGGGTGTGTTGAAAGCCTATGACGTGAAGAACCGCCGCGAGGTGTGGCGGCGGCAGTTCGGCAATGCGGTCTACTCGACGCCGCTCGCGGCCGGCGGCGTGGTCGTGGCGGGCGACGCCGCGGGGGCCGTGTGGGGGCTGGATGCGGCCACGGGCCGCCGTCTGTGGCGGATCGCGGCGAAAACGCCCGTGATCGGCGACGGACTGGTGGCCGACGGCTGGCTCTACATGGGGCTGGGCAGCGGGTCGATGGCCAAGATCGAGCTGCGCACGGGCCGTATCGCCTGGGAGTTCCGTTTCGGCGAGGGGCAGCCGCAGGGGCGCCCTGCCGTGGCCGGCGGGCGCGTGGTCTTCGGGGCGTGGGACACGAACCTCTACTGCCTCGACGAAGCGACGGGCGAGCGGCTGTGGAGCTGGAACAACGGCAGCCCGCAGAAGCTCTACTCGCCGGGCCACATCGTGCCGCGCATCGTCGGCGGGCGGATATTCATCGTGGCGCCCGACCGCTGCATGACGGCGCTCGACCTGGCGACGGGCCGCGAGATATGGCGCGTCAAGCGGCGCAAGGTGCGCGAAACGACCGGCGTGAGCGCCGACGGCTCGGCGGTCTACGCCAAGACCATGGACGGCGAACTGCTGGCCGTAGCGACGGATGCCGACCGTTACACGGAGCTGTGGACGGTCGATGCCGGTTGGGGCTACGACCACAACCCCTGCCCCGTCGAAGTGCGCGAAGGGGTGGCCTACATGGCCAACCGCACGGGTTGCGTGGCGTCGGTGAGCGGCGACGGACGGCTGTTCTGGGCCGAGAAATTCGCCTCGTCGGCTGCCAACGACTTCTTCGTCGATGCCGACAACCGGCTGTGGGTGACCTTTATCGAGGGGAAGATCTTCTGTTTAGGCGATCCCGTCGTCCGTTAGGAAGACGCGGCGGAATTCGCTCTCGAAATTGGGCGTGAAGAGACCCGTGCCCAGTGTGCGGAGGATCTCTCCGATCGTCCAGAACCGTCCGCCGTCGGTCTCGTCGCTCGGCGTGACGGGGCCGTCGTAGACGGTGCGGTTGACGTAGACCAGCTCGCGCTCGCGCACCGAGTCGAAGATGTACTGCGTGAGCCGTTCGGGCGTGAACTCCGTGACGCCAAGCTCCTCGCGTACTTCGCGGCGCAGCGCTTCGTCGGGGGTCTCGCCGTAGTCGACGTGGCCGCCGACGGCCGTGTCCCAGCGCCCGGGCTGAATATCTTTCCACAGCGGGCGTTTCTGCAAATAGAGCTCGCCCCGGCTGTTGAACAGGTGCAGATGTACGACCGGATGCAGCAACCGCCGCCCGTCGTGGCATTCGCCGCGCGTGGCGCAGCCGACGACCCGTCCCGTCTCGTCGACGACGGGGAAGAGTTCCGAAGGATTGTCCCGATTCATTCGATACCTTAATATTTATGTTTCGCGCGATCCGTCCGGATCACGGCCGAACGGACGTGTTCCGATCCGCGAGATTCAGCAGATAGACGTTCGCATCGGTGTAACGGCCGTCTTCGAGCAGTTCGGCGCGATGTTCGACGTGGTCGAGCGTGAAGCCGAGCCGCTGCGGGATGCGGTTGCTCGGCCCGTTGCCCGTGGCGCATTTGATCGCGACGCAGCGCATCGCTAGCTCCTCGCGCGCCATGCGGCAAAGCGCCCGGACGGCCGTTGTGACGATGCCGCGCCCCTGCCACGCCTCGCGGAGCCAGTAACCGATTTCGGTGGTGCGGGCAAGCGGATCGGTCGACTTGAAACCGATGAGTCCGATGAAACGCTCCCCGTCGCGGATCGTGAAGACCGCTTCGCGGTAGGGAGCTTCGAGTACGGAGCGGACGAAGCGCAGCGAATCCTCCTCGCTGCGGGTGAACTGCACGAAGGGTAGCCAGCGTCCCAGGTAGGCGCGTTCGCCGTCGATGGCGGCGAAGATGTCGGCCGCATCGGCCGTCCGGAGTTCGTGCAGCGCGATGCCGGGCAGGATCGGAATCGTTTTCATGCGGACAAAGATAGCGCAAGCCGAGGGCAAAAGCAAACAAAGTTTGCGGCTTTGCCGAGGCGCCGCCTATCTAAGCGGAAGCTCGTCTTCCGCAAAGTGCACAAGCCGAGGGCAAAAGCAAACGGAGTTTGCGGTTTTGCCGAGGCGTGGCTTATCTGAGCGGAGGTTTGTCCTCCGTGAAGTGCGCAAGCCGAGGGCAGAACCAAATTTATTCGGGTTTTGCCGAGGCGGAGTATCTACGGCGCAGTCAAAGTACGATTTTTCTTTGTCAGTCCGCGGCCGGCGGAGGATGCGTCGGCCGCCTGTGGCGGGACGATGCAGCCCTCCGCATGGGGCGGCTGCGGTCTGCCGCTCTTCGGGTTTTGACCGAAGAGCGAATCTTTCGAAATTGTATTTTGGCAGGCCTCCGATCTGCGGGATCGCACTGCGAAAATAGCGGAAGCAGTGACGGCAGCGGCGCGAGCGCCCGGAGCGATCGTGCGAAAAGCGAAGTCTTTCGTGATCGCTCAGCGAGCGCAGGTGGCGACACCCGCTATTTTCGCGGTGCTTGATCTTTTGGTGCTTTTGGATCAAGCCAAAAGCACAGAAAAAGAATTTTGAGAGAAGAAAAATTTTTCGATCGATTCTTCGGGAAGCATCCCGACCTTCGATTCGGCGTTTCCTGCGAGGAGCGGATTTACCACCTTTTGTTACCAAAAGGTGGCGCCAAAAGTGTCCGCCAGGCGAAAACGTCGGGGAACGGCCGTCGGCTTGCGCCTGAAACGCTACGCGGACAAGCTCGCGCCCGCGTTTTCGCCGGCGCATCCGCCGCCCGTTCTTCTTCCCGCGTTTTCGCAAGGCGGAAGCTGCGGTGCGCTCCGCGCAACTATAAAAAGAATGTCTCCATTTATCGTATGCGCTGCGCGCAACCATGATCATTTGGTTGCGTTCCGTTTTGGCCGGCCGGCGATCTTCCGGCGCGATGGGGGCTGTCTTCCGGGTCAAGTTAAAACCCATCCTCTCTTCCGTATCGGCTGTGCGGAAAGAGGAGCGATTCTTCCCGTTCGGGTGCCGGAGGTGGTAAAAACCATTTATTTTTTGAAAAAAAGAGCCCGACTATTTTTTAATTCGCAAAACTATTCTATCTTTGCACTCGATTTCGCCGAATAAGCGGAATCGGTTGACGCAAGGTTCTTTGAGACAGATAGGAATGGAAAATCCTGCGCCGATATTTGGCGGTTCGGAATATTATTCTTATCTTTGCAGTCCAAAACGGTTCATGCCGATGTAGCTCAGCCGGTCAGAGCAGCTGATTTGTAATCAGCAGGTCGTGGGTTCGAATCCCTCCATCGGCTCTACATCGCAAACCAACAAGGGAAGTTACCAGAGTGGCCAAATGGGGCAGACTGTAAATCTGCTGGCTTACGCC
>OLSE01001132.1_pt1 | contig 24182 bp, 19 predicted proteins | sample 1673191 | NCBI WGS metagenome assembly OLSE01 (sample SAMEA3136764, study PRJEB25190) | human gut metagenome | biome: human gut; feature: human-associated habitat; material: faeces | place: Austria | collected 2013
TGCCGCTGGTCTCGCCCTTGCGCCAGATCTCCTGACGGCTGCGGCTCCAGAACACAGTGCGGCCCTCGGCAATGGTGAGCGCCAGCGTCTCGGCGTTCATGTAAGCGAGGGTGAGCACCTCTTTGGTGTAGTGGTCCTGCACGATGGCAGGGATCAGGCCCTTTTCATCAAATTTCAGATTCATAACGGTTCTCCCTCCCCGGATGGGGATATTACTAGTTTAGCGTATTCGGTGCGCAAACGCAAGAGTTTGCGGGTTGTTTTTGCGGAAATCCAGTTTCGCGTTACGGCTTCTCCCCGCGCCGGGGAGAAATGCCCCGGCGTTACAGCCGCATCTCCACGCCGTTTGCGTTGAGGTATTCCTTCAGGTCGCGGATGGTCAGCAGCTTCTGGTGGAAGATGCCCGCCGCAAGGCCTGCGTCGATGCCCTTGTGGTGGAACAGCTCCAGAAAGTCTTCCTTTTTGCCTGCGCCGCCGCTGGCAATGATAGGCACGTTCACCCGCGCCGCAACTGCATCCAGCATCTCAAGGTCGAAGCCGCTGCGCACGCCGTCGGTGTCGATGCTGTTCAGGCAGATCTCGCCCGCGCCGTGGTCCACGCACCAGCTGATCCAGTCCAGTGCATCCCGGCCGGTGTCCTCGCGCCCGCCCTTGGCGAACACCCGGAACTGGCCGTCCACCCGCTTTACATCGGCAGAGAGCACCACGCACTGGTTGCCGTAGCGCTGTGCTGCCGCCGGGATGAGGTCTGGATTTTTGAGTGCGCCCGAGTTGACGCTGACCTTGTCCGCGCCGCACTTGAGCACCCGGTCGAAGTCTTCCAGCGTGTTGATGCCGCCGCCCACCGTGAGCGGGATAAAAATTTCGCTGGCGACGCGGGTCAGGATATCCGTAAACAGTGCCCGGCCCTCGAAGCTGGCGGTGATATCGTAGAACACCAGCTCGTCGGCACCGGCAGCGTTGTACATGCGGGCCATCTCCACCGGGTCGGCCACGTCCCGGATGCCTTCAAAGTTCGTGCCCTTGACCACGCGGCCATTGCGCACATCAAGGCAGGGAATAATGCGTTTGGTGATCATGTCATTTCCCCTCCGTTCACTCCTGCACCAGCTGCACGCAGCGCGCAAGGTCCAGTGCGCCGGTGTACAGGCTCTTGCCTAAAATGGCAGCGGCAGTGCCCATTTTTTTCAGTTCCAGAAGCTCTGCTTCGGACGAGATGCCGCCGCTGGCCGTAAAGGCCACGCCGGGCACCTCTTTGGCAAGCGTGCGGTACAGGCCGAGGTTCGTGCCCCTCATGGCACCGTCGCAGGCAATGTCCGTGTAGATGATGGCGGTGCATCCGGCATCTGCCAGCCGCTTGCAGAAGTCCACGCCCGGCTCGGCGCTGACCTCCTTCCAGCCATGGATGGCCACATAGCCGTCCTTTGCGTCCACGCCCACGGCAATTTTATCGCCGTATTTCTGCAGCATCCGGGCGGTAAAGGCAAAATCCGTCACCGCCACGCTGCCCAGGATGCAGCGGCCCACGCCGAGGGAGAGGTATGTTTCAATGCGCTCCTCTGTACGGATGCCGCCGCCCACCTCAATGTATAAGCCGCCCTGTTTTGCCAGCGCGGCAATGGTATCGTAGTTGGAAAGGGTGCCGTCCTTTGCGCCGTCCAGATCGACGACGTGCAGATTTTTGGCCCCCGCTGCAAGGAACTCCCGCGCCTGTGCACAGGGATCCTCGCCGTAGACGGTCATGCGGCTGTAGTCGCCCTGCGTCAGGCGCACCACCTTGCCGCTCCGCAGGTCAATGGCTGGAAATAATTGCATCGTTGTTTCTCCTTTAGCGTCCTCGCCCTCTCCGTCCACTCGCACTGCTCGTGTCCACCTCTCCCAAAGGGAGAGGCCTTGGCAGTACGGCAAAGTTTCTGGTTTTGCCAAGGGCTCCCCCTTTGGGGGAGCTGGCGCGTTAGCGCCTGAGAGGGCGAGCCCGCTTACAATTCGCTGAACGCCTTCAAAATTCGCAGGCCGGTATCCCCGCTCTTTTCCGGGTGGAACTGGGTGCCATACACCCTGCCTGCCCGCACCGCGCCGGTGACAGGAATGGAATAATCGCTCACAGCCAGTGTACTCTCTGTGCAGTTCTTGCCGTAGTAGCTGTGGACGTAATAGACGTATTCTCCCTCACGGATGTACTTGAACAGCGGGTCGTCCTTTACAATGTGCAAGGCGTTCCAGCCGATCTGCGGCACCTTCAGGCTCTTGTCCGCAAGGTCTGGCTCCAGCGGGCAGACCTCGCCCTTCACAAAGCCAAGGCCTTCGTGCTCACCGTACTCGTAGCTCTTTTCAAACAGCAGCTGCATACCGAGGCAGATGCCCAGCAGCGGCTTCCTTTCGGCTTCTTCTTTCATGACCGGTACAAGGCCCGTCGCCTCCAGCTTGGCCATGGCATCGGCAAAAGCACCCACGCCCGGCAGGATGAGCCGGTCGGCTTTGCAGATGGTGTCCGCGTCGGCGGTGACGACCGCTTCCAGCCCCAGCTGCTTCAGGCTGGACTTCAGGCTGAACAGGTTGCCCACGCCATAATCGATAATTGCGATCATACCAGCAGTCCTTTCGTGGAAGGAATTTCGTCCTTGTGGGCTTCGTCGATCTTCACGGCCGCGCCCAGTGCATGGCCTGCGCCCTTGAAGCAGGCCTCGAGGATGTGGTGGGTATTTTCTCCCGCAAATTGTACAAAGTGGATCGTGGCGGGCACGCTGCGGGCAAAGCCCAGCCAGAATTCCTTGGCGCACTCCACGTCAAAATCGCCCACCTTTTCGGTGCTGCAACGGACATCCCAGTTCAGGGTGCAGCGGCCCGAAAGATCGACGGCGCACAGGATCAGCGCTTCATCCATGGGCAGATAAAAGCTGCCGTAGCGCTGGATACCGCGCATATCGCCCAGCGCCCGTGCAAAGGCCTGACCCAGTGCAATGCCCACATCCTCGGTGGTGTGGTGGTAGTCCACCTGCACATCGCCGTGGCAGGTGAGCACTAAGTCGAACCGGCCATGGCGGGCGAACAGCTCCAGCATGTGGTTCAGAAAGCCGCACCCGGTGTCCACCTCGTAGCGGCCGGTGCCGTCCAGATCAAGGGTAAGGTCGATCTGGGTCTCATTGGTGTTGCGTTCCAGCGAGATCATTCGGTTCGGCATGGTTCATTCCTCCATGATCTTATCCAGCGTTTCCATAAACGTCTGCATCTGTTCCGGCGTGCCAATGGTGATGCGCAGCCAGTTCTGGATGCGGGGCGCGTCAAAATGGCGCACCAGAATGCCGTTTTTCTTCAACTCTTTGTAGAGTGTTTCGCCGTCTTTCCTGTCGGTACTTACAAACAGGAAGTTGGAGCGGCTGTCCAGCACGGCAAATCCGCGCTGTTCCAGCTGTTGTTTTGTCCATGCACGGGTGTCCACGATGGCGGCGCGGGTCCTGTCAAAATAAGCGGTATCTTCCAGCGCAGCCTGCCCGGCCTTCAGGGTCAGGCGGTTGATGTTGTAGGGGTTCAGGCTGAACTTGACCCGGTTCAGGTCGGCAATGAGCTTTGCATTGCCCATGGCCAGACCCAGACGCGCACCGGCCAGCTGCCGGGACTTGGAAAAGGTCTGCACCACCAGCAGGTTCTCGTACTGGTCGATGAGGGGCACGCAGCTCTCGCCGCCAAAGTCCACATAGGCCTCGTCCACGATGACCACATTGTTCGGGTTTGCCTTTAAGATGCCCTCAATTTCCGCCCGGGGCAGGGCAATGCCGGTGGGGGCGTTGGGGTTTGCAAGGACGATGGTCTGGTTCAGGCCGTAGTAGTCCTTCGGGTCAAGGGTGAAATCCTCTTTCAGCGGGATGATGTGGCTGGGAATGTGCATCAGTCCGCACCACACGCCGTAGCAGCCGTAGGTGATGTCGGCATAGGCCAGCGGGTGGTCTGCGTCGCAGAAGGCACGCAGCGCAAAGAAGAGGTTCTCGTCGCTGCCATTGCCGGGCATGATCTGCTCCGGCTGCAAACCGAAGTGAGCTGCGGCCGCCTTGAGCAGGTCGGCACAGACGGGGTCGGAGTAAAGGCGCAGCTTTTCCACCTCGTGCTCGCTCACGGCGGCGATCACCGCCGGGGAGGGCAGATAGGGGCTTTCGTTGGTGTTCAGTTTGATGTACTGCTGATCCTGCGGCTGCTCACCCGGGGTGTAGGGGGTGACAGCGGCCAGCGTGGGAGAAAGAAAACGACTCATATAAAAACCCTCTCAGTCAAAGCCTTACGGCTTTGCCAGCTCCCCCGAAGGGGGAGCTTTTTTGCATCTTACGGTTTCCACTCTCAAAGCTCCCCTTCGAGGAAAGATTTCCCCCGGCCGGGGGAAGATGTCACCGCGGGTGACAAAAAGGGGAATCTGGCGCGCAAGCGCCTGAGAGGGTCACTTCTCATACCGGATGGTCACGCTGCGGGCGTGGGCGTGCAGGCCCTCGCGCTCGGCAAAATCGGCGATGCGGGGAGCCACCTCGCCCAGCGCTTCCCGGGTGTAGTAGAGGAAGCTGGACTTCTTTACAAAGTCGTCTACGCCCAAGGGGCTTGAGAAGCGGGCGGTGCCGCTGGTGGGCAGGGTGTGGTTGGGGCCTGCAAAGTAATCGCCCAGCGCTTCCGGCACGTTGCGGCCAAGGAAGATGCTGCCTGCGTTTTTGATCTCGTTCAGCACGCCGAAGGGGTCCTCCACGCACACTTCCAGATGTTCCGGTGCAATGATGTTGCAGGCTTCAATGGCCTTGTGCAGGTCGGTGCAGAGGATGATCTTGCCGTTGTCGTCCACGCTGGCGCGGGCGATGGCGGCACGGGGCAGCTGCGGGATCTGCACCTCCAGCTCCGCCTGCACGGCCTTGGCCAGCTCCGGGCTGTCGGTGACGAGGACCGGGCTTGCCAGTTTGTCGTGCTCGGCCTGACTCAGCAGGTCCGCCGCCACCCATGCAGGGTTGCAGCCGCCGTCGGCCAGCACCAGAATTTCGCTGGGGCCGGCGATCATATCGATGCCCACCTTGCCGAACACCTTGCGCTTGGCGGTGGCAACGTAGATGTTGCCGGGGCCAACGATCTTATCCACCGCAGGGATGCTCTGGGTGCCGTAGGCGAGAGCCGCCACAGCCTGTGCGCCGCCGGTCTTGAAGATCTTGGTCACGCCTGCGGTGGCAGCGGCGGCAAGGATGACCGGGTTCACCCTGCCGTCCTTTCCGGCGGGGGTGGTCATGACGATTTCGGACACGCCTGCCACCTTTGCCGGGATCACGTCCATGAGCACGGTGGAGGGATAGGCCGCCGTGCCGCCGGGCACATAGACACCGGCCTTTTCAATGGGGGTATATTTCTGGCCCAGCACGATGCCGGGCTTGTCGTTCACCACAAAATTCTTGTGCACCTGCTGGCGGTGGAAGCTCTCGATGTTGGCGGCGGCTTCGCGCAGCGTTTTGAGGAAGTAGGGATCCATGTTCGCAAAGGCCTCGTCGATCTCCTCCTGCGTCACCTGCAGGGCATCGATCTTTGCACCGTCAAATTTCAGCGCATAATCCTTCAGGGCATCGTCGCCCCGGGCGCGCACATCGGCAATGATGCCGTCCACCACATCCTCCACGTTCTTTTCCGCGCGGATGTCGCGGTTCAAAATCTCTTCGGGCCGGAGCTCGTCAAAGTTATACAGCTTGATCATTTTGCTTCCTCCTTGTTCTGCAGTTCTGCCCGCAGCTTTTCCAGCATGGTGTCCATTTCGGCGTGCTTGAACTGGTAGCTGGCCTTGTTGGCAATGAACCGGGCCGAGATGGGCATGAACTCGGTGACCACCTTCAGGCCGTTCTCCCGCAGGGTGGTGCCGGTCTCCACGATATCCACGATGACGTCCGAAAGGCCCAGAATGGGGGCCAGCTCAATGGAGCCGTTCAGCTTGATGATATCGATGTCCCGCCCCATGGATGCGTAGTAGCTCTTTGCAATGTTGACGAATTTGGTGGCCACCCGCACCGGGCGGCTGGGGTCGTCTTTGTAATCGGCCGGGGCGGCAACGCACATGCGGCATTTGCCAAGGCCGGTGTCCAGCAGCTCGTACACATCGGCAGAAGCCTCTGTGAGGATGTCCTTGCCCACGATGCCCACATCGGCGGCACCGTGCTCCACATAGATGGCAACGTCGCTGGGCTTGACGAGGAAGTAGCGGATGCCGGCCTCCGGGTTTTCCACCACCAGCTTGCGGGTGGCGTTGTAGTCCTCCGGGCAGCCGTAGCCGATGCCCGCCAGCAGGTTATACACCTTATCGCCCAGACGGCCCTTGGGCAGAGCCACGTTCAGCATCACCCTGTCGGTGCTGTTCTTCTGCACCGGCGGCAGCGGGGCGCTCAGGCGGTCCAGCTCGTCCAGATAGACCGCAAAGCCGATGGCACCGGCACCGGGGGTGAACTTCTGCATCAGCAGGTCGTAGCGGCCGCCCTTGAGCAGGGGACGGGGCAGGGCTTTCAGGTAGCCCTGAAACACAAGGCCGTTGTAGTATTCCATCTCACCGGCCAGCGTCATGTCCAGCCGGATCACGCCGCCCGCCTTTTCCAGCGGCACAGCCAGCGCTTCCAGCTCGGCCACCGCCGCGCGCATGGCGTCATTGCGGCACAGGGCAGCGGCCTTTGCAAGGGTATCGGCATAGCTGCCGCAAAGGCTCAGCACACTGCACAGGATGTCAGCGGCGGCATCGGCAAGACCGGCGGCTCCGGCAGCAGCCCGCAGCTCGTGGGCGTTTTTCTCCCTCAGCTTTTCCAGCAGCTTTGCGCGGGCGGCATCCGGCACGCCCAGCGCGTCGAACAGGCCGAACAGGTAGCCCATGTGGCTCACTTCCAGCACCCACTCGGCCCCCAGCGCATCCAGCGACCGCGCCGCCAGACCCACCGCCTGCTGCACCTGTGCTTCGCCCACCGCACCCAGCATCTCAAGGCCCATCTGGCTGATCTCTTTAAAGGTGTGGCTCTCGGCGGAAGGGCGGTAGACATTCTCGTGATAGTAGTAGCGCAGGGTCTCGCTGGGGGCGGGCTGCGCCGTCTTGGCAATGGAGAGGGTCACGTCCGGCTTGAGGGCCAGCAGACGGCCATCCAGATCGGTAAAGGTGATGACCTGCTCGGACGACAAAAAGCTGCGGTTCTCCTGATACAGGCCGTACTCCTCAAACCGGCCCATATGATACTTGCGGCAGCCCGCCGCTTCGTACAAGGCGCGCAGCGCAAAGGAGGCGCGCTCCTTGGGCTGCAGGTTTGCAATGCTGAATTCCATTGTCGGTTCCCCCATTTCTTACTTGAGTTTATTTTACTTTATCTAGGTAAAGTTGTAAAGTAGGAAAGTGACGGTGTTTTCAACTCAATGATACGATTTTTCTGTGCGTTTGTACAGAGGGCGGCTTTGCCGCAGTTCCATTTTGTCTTCCCGCCGCATACAAAGCCGCTGGTGCCCGCCAGACAGCAAAAGCCGGAGCGGCATTACACCGCTCCGGCTTTTGCTGCCAGATGGGGAGAGATGGTCAGGGAAGGCCTCCGGCCGTGTTACAATTCACTGCCGTTGGTCGCGATCACATTTTTATACCAGTAGAAGCTGTCCTTCCGGATGCGCTCCAGCGTACCGCTGCCCGCATTGTCCTTATCCACATAGATAAAGCCATAGCGCTTCTCCACTTCGCCAGTCGAAACGCTCACCAGATCCATTGCGCTCCAGGGTGTGTAGCCAATCAGCTCCACACCGTCATCGATGGCAAGGCGCATCTGCTCGATGTGTTCCCGCAGGTACTGGATGCGGTAATCGTCATGCACCCGGCCATCCTGCAGGGTATCGCGGGCGCCCATGCCGTTTTCGGTGATCATGATGGGCAGGCCGTAACGGTCGTAGACATGGTTCAACGTGTAGCGCAGACCCACCGGGTCGATCTGCCAGTTCCATTCGGTCGCCTTGAGGTAGGGGTTCTTTGCGCCGCCCATGATGTTGCCGGATACCTGCGCTGCGTCCTTCTGTGCAGTCACGCAGTTGGTCATGTAATAGCTAAACGAATAGAAATCCACTGTGCCGCGGCGCAGCAGCTCTTCGTCGCCCGGCTCCACATCAAAGTGGATGTGATTACGCTCAAAGTACCGCTTTGCATAATAAGGGTACACGCCCTTGCACTGCACGTCGCCGGACATGCAGTTGCGCAGCTGATCCTCCTGCTGGGTCAGCAGAACATCCTCCGGGCGGCAGGTGAGCGGATAAACTGTGATGTGGCAGATCATGGTGCCAAAGCGGAACTCCGGGTTGATCTGCCGACCCAGCAGCACAGCCTTTGCGCTGGCAACGAACTGGTTGTGCAGGGCTGCGTAGCGCTTATCCGGGTCGTCCACCTGATGGCTGAAATCTTCTGTACCGTGGTTCAGGATGCCGCCGTGGTTCCAGTTGCCCACTGCCGTGGTCAGGTCGTTGATCTCGTTGAAGGGGATCCAGTATTTTACCACATCTTTATAGCGGCGGAACAGCACCTCCGCAAAGCGCAGATAGCAGTCGATGCTGCGGCGATCCACCCAGCCGCCCATCGCAGTGACCATGTTCAGCGGCATCTCATTGTGATACAGGGTGACCAGCGGCTCAATGCCGTATTTTTTCAGCTCTGCAAATACCTTATCGTAAAACTGCAGACCCGCTTCGTTGGGCTCCGTCTCGGTTCCTTTTGGGAAGATGCGCGGCCAGTTGATGGACATCCGATACACCTTGAAGCCCATTTCTGCAAACAGCGCAATGTCCTCTTTATAATGGTGATAGAAATCGGTGCCGCTGTGGCTGGGATAATAGTTCCGGCTCTCGTCGATCTCAAGCGTAATGCGGCGCGGCAGCTGATGGGTGCCGGCTACCATTGCATCGGCCAGGCTCGGGCCTTTGCCGTCCGCATCCCAGGCACCTTCTACCTGATTGGCCGCCGTTGCACCGCCCCAGAGAAATCCTTCGGGAAAGCTCTTACGACACTGTTCCATATCAAAGCTCCTTTTTAGTAAAATAAATTTGACTAAATCCGGCCTGTCTCCATCAGGCTCATCATTTTTATTCTAGCACGTGCGCGAATGAAATGCAATATATTTCATCGATTTATCTAATTTTTTTGTCAAAGCAAAAAATTGTTCATTATTTTTCAATTTTCTCTTGACATTTCCCTATTGCAATGCTATCCTGATGTCAATGAAATAAATTTCATTCATACACATGGAGGCATTGCGATGAATCAGATCATTTCCACCCCGGCAGCTCCGGCTGCTATCGGCCCTTACTCTCAGGCAATTCAGGCTGGCGGCCTGCTGTTTCTGTCCGGCACCATGCCCATCGATCCTGCTACCGGCGCATTGGCCGAGCCGCAGATCGCCGCACAGGCAGAGCAGGTGATGAAGAACATCGGCGCTGTGCTGCAGGCTGCAGGCTGCACCTTTGAGGACGTAGTCAAAACCACCTGTTTCCTGGCAGACATGGCTGACTTTGCTGCGTTTAACGAGATCTACGCCCGCTACTTTACCGGAAAGCCGGCTCGTTCCTGCGTGGCAGTGAAGTCTCTGCCCAAGGGCGCACTGGTTGAAGTTGAAGTCATTGCTTCTCATTAAAGCAAAAAAGGCACAAAGCCTTTTTGGAATAATGCAAAATCATAAGGAGGCAACAATATGGCAACAAAGGTATCCATCCCGGCTCTGATACAGGCTCTTGGCGGCAAAGAGAACCTTGCACAGGCCACTCACTGCGCGACTCGTCTGCGTGTGACCACCCGCGACAAGAGCAAGATCGATGAAGCCGCTCTGAAGGCGATCCCCGGTGTGCTGGGCGTTGTGAACAACGGCACACAGACCCAGATCATCATCGGTGCCGAAGTAAACAATGTTTACAAGGACTTTATTGCGCAGACCGGTGTGGACGAGGAAGCCCCCATCGATGAGAACCTGGATCTGAAGGATGAGCTGAAGAACAAGAAGGGCAAGCTGCTGACCCGCTTCTTTGAGACGGTCGCCGCTATCTTCAACCCCATCGTTCCCGCTCTGGCCGGCTGCGGCTTCCTGTCCGCACTCATCTGCATCTTCATGGCGCTGGGTTTTGACTCCTCTGCTCCCACGTTCAAAACCATCATTGCCATTTCCATGGCCATCTTCACCTTCCTGCCCTTCCTGCTGGCAGCCAGTGCAGCCAAGGTATTTAAGATGAACATGTTCGTTGCCATGACCATCTGTGCAGGCATGATGTCCTCCACCTGGTCCGGTCTAATTGCCGACGGCGTGTCCAGCTACAGCTTCCTCGGCATTCCCTTCCGCGTGATCAACTATTCCTCCTCTGTGCTGCCGGTGGTATTTGCCGTTCTGGTGGCATCCTATATCGAGCGCTTCCTGGACAAGATCATCCCCGGTGCGCTGAAGATCATTCTGGTGCCCGCACTGACTATCCTGATCGCCACCCCCGTCACCCTGATCACCGTCGGCCCGCTGACCTACTGGCTGGGTGAAGAGCTGGCCATCGGCGTCAACTGGCTGTTTGAGAACGGCGGTGTGTTCTCCGGCATCGTCTACGGCGGCATCTACTCCTCCATGGTTCTGCTGGGCATCCATCACGGTATGGTTCCCGTGCTGACCCAAATGCTGACCGCACAGGGCTTCAACTACGTATCTCCCACTTCCGGCGCTGCCAACATCGGCCAGGCCGGTGCCGCCTTCGGCGTGTGGATCAAGAGCCATGATAAAAATCAGAAGGCCAACGCCCTTTCTGCCTGCATTGCCGCCTGCACCGGTATCACGGAGCCGGTCGTCTACGGCGTCACGGTCCCCCTTGGCAAGCCGTTCCTGTTTGCCGGCATCGGCGGCGCAGTTGGCGGCGGCTTTGCCGCAGCCCTTCACCTGAAATCTTTTGCAATGGGCGGCCCGTCTTTCCTGAGCTTCGGCATGTTCACCGGCGGCGAAAACCCCTTCCTGAACTGTGCACTGGTCATGGCCGGTTTTGTCATCGCCTTTATCGTGGCTGCCGTGCTGACCGTGCTGTTCTGGAACCCTGACGAAAAGAAAAAGGCCTGATCGCACTGGAAATTTTCCGGTTTCTGTGATAGGCTGAATAAAACGCAGAACAAAACGGGAGTAACGGTGTTTGCTCCCGTTTTGTCGGTTATAGGAGAAGGCTATGCAAACGATAAAAGAAAAGATGATCCCCGCGTTCCGCGATGCAAACGGCGGCCTGTTTCAGGCCGTGGAAAAGGCCGATGTGGGCAGTGCATATCAGGATCTGGAAAAGCAGGGTGTTGCCTTGATGGGCTGGGCGGATCCCTTTATGCCGGATCGTTCGCTGCCGGAACCGGTAGCAGCTGCCTGGCTGGACGCAGTGCGCGCCGAGAGCGCACCGCACTACACCGCGCCGATCGGCGACCCGGCACTGAAAGCCGCACTGGCCAAAAAGCTGAAGCAGCAGAACGGTTTGACTGTGGATCCGGAGCGCAACATCCTGATCACGCCCGGTTCGGACTCCGGCCTGTACTTTGCGATCCTGCCTTTTGTGGGTCAGGGCGATGAAGTGTTGATTCCCTCGCCCAGCTACCCCAACAACTTTCTGGACGTAAAGATCATGGGCGGCGTGCCGGTCGCCGTGGAACTGGATGCTGCGGACGGTTATCAGCTGAGCCGCGCACAGCTGGAAGCCAAATATACTGCCCGCACCCGCATGGTGCTGCTGACCCACCCCAACAACCCCACCACCACCATTTACAACCGTGCCTCGCTGCAGGCGCTGGCCGATTTTGTGCAGGAGCACGACCTGATCCTTGTTGTGGATCAGGCTTTTGAGGACTACACCTTTGGTGCTGAATGCCTGACCCCAGCGGCTCTTCCGGGCATGTTTGAGCGCACAGTGACCGTTTTCAGCTTTTCCAAAGGCATGGGACTGAGCGGGATGCGTGTGGGCTACATCGTCTGCTCAGACCAGATCATGGATTCCATGTACGCCAACGCCGTAGGCGTGATCGGTGCCACCTCCACCTCCGGCCAGAAGGCTGCACTGGCTGCACTGGAGCATCCGGAGTTCATGCAGGAGTTTGCCCGCGCCTATGAGGTGCGCCGCCGGAAGGCTTACGAGATCCTGAACTGCGTGCCCGGTGTCCACATGGCGCTGCCGGAGTCCGGCTTCCTTGGCTGGATCGATGTTTCGGAACTGGGCAATTCCACCGAGATCGCACAGTATCTGGTGACCCATGCACGCGTCTCGCTGAACGATGGTGTCAACTATGGCCCCGGCGGTGCCGGACACCTGCGCATCGTGCTGGGCGTCTACAAGGACGACCAGAAGGTGATCGATGCACTGGAGCGCATTCGGGACGCGCTTTTGGCCTACCCCCGCAAATAAATTCGCGCTTTCCCCTTTTCAATTTCCCCTGTGTCGTGCTAAAATGAAGGGTAGTAAGAAATCAGGCAAGGACAGGAGAGAACAATGGCAAAGGGAATTGGCCCCGTGAAACTGACACGGGCAGATCAGAAGATCCTCAAATCGTATATCCCCACTCTGCAAGGGCTGGCAGCTTATCTTGGCAGCAGCTATGAGATCGTGCTGCACTCGCTGGAAGATTACGATCACTCTGTGATCGGCATCATCAACGGCGAGCACACCGGCCGCAGGATCGGTGCCCCCATCACCGATCTTGCTCTGGATATGCTGGACGAGCTCTCTGCGGGCGGCAAGGCCTCCACGGTGTATTTCAGCCGGAACAAAAAAGGGGAACCGCTCAAATCCACTACCATCGCCGTGCGCGGCGAACATGACCGGATCATCGGCCTGATCTGCATCAATCTGTATCTGAACACCTCTCTGTGCGACATTCTGGACGGGCTGACGCCCGGCACCGTGCAGGCCATGGCCGCGCGGGAGAATTTTGCCGCCGATGCGAAGGAGCTGATCGTTTCGGCGCTGGAACCTGTGCGTGCACGGGTCATGGCAGACGATTCCATTCTGCCTTCCAACAAAAACAAAGCGATCGTAGAGGAACTGGATCAGAAGGGAATGTTCCGGCTGAAGGACTCGGTGGTTTTTGTGGCCGAGCAGCTGGGCATTTCCCGCAATACGATCTATATGCACCTGCGCAACCATCGCAAGCGTACTGAGAACAACTAAAATGCAAAGGAGCCGCTGCTCCGGGAGAAGTTTCCCCGGAGCGGCGGCTCCTTTCTTTTTTGTTTTTACCCCAGCAGCTCCAGCACACTGGCCTTCGGGCGGGCACCCACGGCCTGACGCACCAGCTTGCCCTGCTCAAACACCAGCAGGGTGGGGATGCTCATCACGCCGAACTGGCCTGCCAGCTCCGGCTGCTCGTCCACGTTCACCTTGCCCACCTTCACATCGGTGCGCTCCTCGGCCACCTCGTCCACAACGGGACTGAGCATCCGGCAGGGGCCGCACCAGCTGGCCCAGAAATCCAGCAGGACAGGCTTTGTGCTCTGCAGTACCTCCTGCTCAAAATTTTCCTTCGTGATCGTAACAACTGCCATATTTCTACCTCCTGAAAGGGTTCGTTCGTGATTGTTCTTATGGCATCAGTATACCCCAAATACCAGGGTTTTTCCGTAACCGGGTCACACAGGGGCGCAAAAAAGCCCGAAGCAGGAAGAAAGAATACTGCTCCGGGCAGGGAAACTCTTATTTCAGTGTTCTGTCAGCAGGGTATCAGACACCGGCCACGCAGTTCTTGCCGGCGATGTAGCCGTAGTAGACGCACAGGCTGTGGCTGATGCCGCGCATGCAGATGGGGTATTCCACTGCGTAGCGGCTGCCCTGCACATTGCCGCAGACATACAGGCCCTTGATGATGTCGCGCTTGGGGCTGGCGGGGTCCTCCTCGGTGAAGGTGTGGCAGTTCTCGTCGCTCTCCAGGCCGCCCACGCACACCAGCATGGAAGTGGTGCCCCACTGGCATGCATAGTACGGGGGATTCTCCAGCGCGAACATCCGGCTTGCGGGCTTGCCGAAGTCATCGTCGGAACCGGCCTTGGCCAGCTCGTTGTAGCGCTCGACGGAAGCCAGTGCATTATCCAGTGCATCGCCCTCAAAGCCGCACTGGGTCAGCAGGTCTTCCAGTGTATCGGCCTTGAACTGGTAAGCCTCGGCCTTTGCGCTGATCTTGGTGTACTGACGGTCGGTGTAGTTGGGGTTGGACTCATCCTCATCCTCGGGGATGATGTAGCACAGGCCGCCGTGGTTTGCGGGCATGTAGGGCACCTCTTCGCCCCACTTGGAGTCGTACAGCTGGAAGGAGGTGCACTCGGGCTGCAGCTCGATCTGGTTTTCCAGCTGCTGGCCGGGGATGCACTCGTTCATGAAACGGTCGCCGCGCTTGTTGATCTGCAGGAAGGGGGTCACGCCCATGCCGCTGCCCATGTGGTGGGTCATCGGTGCGTGGAAATCCTGCACCTTTGCGCCGATCCATGCGCCCATGCGCAGGCCGTCGCCGGTCTCCACGGTCTTGCCCTCCACGTCAACGCCCAGCATACCCATGGCACCCATGTTGGCGATCTTCTTCTCCACGATCTCGGGAGCAAAATGCTTCATGATCTTCTCGTCGCCGGAGTTGTCGCCGGTAGCCAGGATCACGCCCTTGGAAGCGTTGAGCTGGATGTACTTGTTGTCATTCTGTGCGTCGCGGATGATCACGCCGGTCACGCGGCCGTCGCTGTCCTTCAGCAGCTTGGTGCCGAAGCAGCCGAAGAAGGTCTGTGCACCGTTCTCAACGGCCTTGTTCAGGTTGGCTTCCACTATAAAGCCCTGCTGATCCTTGCGGGAAGAGCGGAACTCCATGCTGGAAGGGAAGGTGGGGAACTCTTCGTTGCGGTAATCGTAGTGCTCGGGCTGAGGCCATGCCAGCGGCACCAGAATACCCTTGTCGAACTGCTCCTGGGTCACGGCCTCACGGGTGGAGTCGCAGATGGTCAGCTCGGGGTAAGCCTCGATGAACCAGTCCATGACCTCGTGTGCATGGGAAGCCCACTTTTTCAGGATGGAGCGCTTGTTGCGGTAGGTGCACTCGCGCATCAGGCGGTCGACCACAACATCCTCGTCCACGATGTTCTCACGGCCCCAGCGCTTGTTCAGGCTGCCGTTCAGCAGGGCATACTCGCCGCTGCGGCAGTTGAAGGAAGAGCTCTTTTCCACGATGGCAACTTTTGCGCCCTCCTCGGCAGCCGCACGGGCAGCGCAGACGCCGGACAGACCGGCGCCGATGATGACCACATCAAAGTCCTGGGTCTCACTGGCCTGCACGTCCGGCTCTTCGCCCAGCCAGTCATCGCCGGTATCCCCGGCGGTATCTGCAGCAGGCTCTTCGGAAGCAACGCCCATAGCCTGCTCGATGCAGCTGGCGGCAGCCTTCTTGACCGCGTTGGTGGTGACGGTGGCGCCGGAAACATTGTCGATCTCAGCGTTCTGTGCCGCCATGATGGCATCCTGCAGGGTGGGAGCAGCCACGCCGCCGATGCTCTCGGTCTCGTTGGAAGCATCGATGACCACCTCGGTGATGGCGGTCTCGCTGAAGGTCATGGTCACCTTCACCTCACCGATGCCGGTGGCCGTGCCGGTGTAGGTACCGGCGGTGTAGATGGCATCGCCGGTAGCGGCGGTGCTGGAAGAAGCTGCGGAGTTGCAGGCAGCCAGTGCACCGGCGGTGACACCGCTCATGGCGGCAGCGGCGGCGACCTTCAAAAAGCCTTTGCGGGAGATCTTTTCCATTTGGATTTCCTCTTTCTTCTCATCAATTTCTCTTCGTCTCTGCGGGAGTTTTTCCCGCGCCGCACTTAGTATAAAATATAACGAAGTAAAAGGGAAACAAAAAAATTTTGCCATCCTAATAAAAAGTGTTTATAACTGTCTCCCGCCATGCTATACTGAGAGCAGACGGATCTTCCCCTGCACAGAAAGGAGCTTTTTTCGGATGAACGACCACCAGCTGCTGTGTTTTCTCACCGTGAGCCGGACCCTGAATTTTACCACAGCCGCCCGGGAGCTGTACTGCACCCAGCCCGCCCTCAGCTACCAGATCCGCAATCTGGAAAAAGAGCTGGATCTTGCCCTGTTCACCCGCAGCACCACCCAGGTGGCCCTGACCGAGGCCGGCCGGGCTTTTGCGCCCCGTGCGGCAGAGATCTACCGCAGCATGCTGAACGCCCGCACGACGCTGAAAGCGTTTGCCCCGCAGCGCACCCTGACCCTGCGTCTTCCGCCTGTGCTGCTGCAGCGGGACCCCATCTACCCCATCCTGATGGCGCAGCTTCATGCCGCTTTGCCGGGGTACGAATTTGCAATGGACACCCGGCCCATCTCCCACAGCCCGCACGAAATGCTGTGTTCGGAAGCGGACGCCGCCCTGTATCTGCCGTTTGTTCCTTTGCAGCCGGAGGTGGAAAGCCTGCCGGTCGTGCACAACACATTTTATCTGATCGTCTCGCCGGAGCATCCGCTTGCAGGCCGCCGGACTTTGGAGCTGGCTGACCTGACCGGGCAGCAGATCTTCTACGAGCCGCTGTATCAGGATATGGTGGGCTACACCCGTGCACAGCCCGGGATTTTCTTCCACACACCCAGCTGGCGCATGGTGGAAAACTACGAGTGCGTTTACAACGACCTTTTGGCCGGGCGGGGAATGTTCCTGTGCCCGATGAAATACCCGGCCTTCCCGGCGGCATGGTATCTGCCGCTGCAGCTGCCGTTGCCGGACACCTGCCTGCTGACCCTGCGGGACGACCCGCGTCCCGAGATCCAACGGCTGCGGGAGGTATTCACCGCTGTATACGCCAGCCGCGCAAAGCTGCTGGGAGAGGCGTAAAAAGCAGCGCCGGAACGGCAAAATCGTTCCGGCGCTGCTTGTTTCAGAAGAGATCAGGCTTCTTCCGGCACATCATCAAAACCGATGAACCAGAGGATCGCAAAGGTGGCCACAAAGGCGATCGCGGCAGAGATCAGTGCGTTGATCACGTTCATGGGATTTTCACCGACATACAGGCCGATGGCTGCCAGACCGGCACCACCGCCGCCAAAACGGCGCACACCGGTCAAACCGGCATACAGGCCGCCCAGACCACCGCCGATGGTGGTGGCGATGAGAGGCTTACGCAGACGGACGTTGACGCCGAACAGAGCAGGCTCCGTCACGCCCAGCAGAGCGGTCACACCGCCGGAAACGGCCAGCTGACGGAAGTTCTTGTTTTTGGTCTTGATGGCAACGCAGAGGGCTGCGGCACCCTGTGCAATGTTGGAAGGCAGATTACCGGGGCCGATGACCGTCTCATAGCCCAGCATAGACAGAGAGTTGACATAAGCGGGCAGCAGGCTGTAGTGCATACCGGTCATGACCAGGAACGGCATAAAGGCACCGATGACGGTGGGCAGTGCCCAGGGGCAGACCTTTTCAATGGCCAGCAGGACGTTGACCAGACCATCGCCGATGATGCTGCCCAGAGGGCCAAGCACGCACAGGGAGATGGGAGCCATGATGAGGATGGTGAGCACCGGCCGCAGGATGAACTTGACCACAGAGGGCACGACCTTATTGACAAATCGTTCCACGTATGGCAGTACCAGCGTGATAAGGAAGATGGGGATGACTGAGGAAGAATAGGTTACCATCTTCACCGGCAGACCCAGCACATGGACCACATCGGCATCGGCTTTCAGGGCAATGAAGTTCGGGTGCAGCAGGATGGCCCCCAGCAGCATGGCCATCTGCGGGTTGCAGCCGAACTTTTTGGCCGCGGAGTTGGCCAGGAAGATCGGCAGGAAGTAATAGGAAGAGTCTGCGATGAAGTTGAGGAAATAGTACAGATTTCCGCTCTTGTCGATCCAGCCGAAGAGGGTCAGCACAGACAGCAGAGCCTTGATCATACCGGCACCGGCGATCAACGGCATCAGCGGGGTGAACACACCGGCCAGCGTGTCCAGAATGATGCTGACCCTGCTCTTCTTTTCCTCGGCCGGGGCGGCAGGCTGTTTGACTTTCTTACCGCCGAAGTCGCCCAGTTTCATCAGTTCATCGTACACGGCAGCTACTTCGTTGCCGATGATGACCTGATACTGGCCGCCTTTGTTCACGACACCCACCACGCCGGGTACGGCTTTGACCTTGGCCTCGTCCACGCCGTCCATTGACTTGAGGTTGAACCGCAGGCGGGTGACACAGTGGGTCAGAAATGTAACATTTTCTGCGCCGCCGACCTGTTCCAGCACCTGCTGGGCAGTTTTCTTTGCATCCATTTGTTTTGCCTCCTTCAATATCCTAAAAAATGCATTGCTTACAGGGCGGTGTCTGCGCCGTTGCTTGCAATGACTTTTTTGTACCATGCAAACGACTTTTTCTTTTTGCGGGCCAACGTGCCGCTGCCGTCATCCTTCTTGTCTACGTAAATGAAGCCGTACCGTTTGCGCATCTCGCCGGTGCCCACCGAAATAATGTCGATGGGACCCCAGCAGGTGTAGCCGATCACCGGAACGTCATCCAGCTCAATGGCCTGCCGCAGCGCATCAATGTGACTGCCCAGAAAACGGATGCGGTAATCGTCCTGAATGCTGCCATCCGGCTCTACGGTGTCGATGGCACCCAGACCATTTTCCACAACGAACAGCGGCAGTTCATACCGGTCATACAGCTCATTCAGTGCGATGCGCAGGCCGTCCGGATCGATGGGCCAATCCCAGTCGGTACGCTGGAGATACGGATTGCTGCGTTCTACACAGCAATCCGTATCTTCCGTTGCACGGGCAACTGAAGAAAAATAATAGCTGAATGCGATGTAATCCACAGTTCCTGCGGCCAGCAGCTCGGCATCGCCCGGCTGCATCTCTACCGAAGTGCCCATGCGCCGCAGCTGTGCCGTGCACAGGCTGGTGTAGTGTCCGCGGCACATCACATCGGTGTAATAATAGTTCGGCATCATCTGGAATCTCTGTGCCAGCACATCCTTGGGTGCGCAGGTGCGCGGGTAGGTGGTGGGATACTGGATCATGCAGCCGATTTTATTTTCCGGGTCGACCGCATGCCCGATCTGCACGGCCTTTGCACTGGCAAGGAACATGTTGTGGCTGACCAGCGCTTTGACAGCGTTGTGCTCCTCGCCTTCGGCAAAGAGCACGCCTGCCTGATGGTATGGCTCGCTCTGGTTCATGGTCTCGTTGATTTCATTGAAGGTCATCCAGTACCGGACCTTTCCCTTGTAACGCCGGAACACCGTTTCACAGTACCGGGCAAAGAAATCGATCAGGGCTCGGTTACGCCAGGAACCATAGTGCTGCACCAGATACAGCGGCGTTTCGTAATGCGAAAGCGTGACCACCGGTTCGATCCCGTAGCGGTGCAGCTCGTCGAACACACGGTCATAGAAAGCAAGCCCGGCCTCGTTCGGCTGCAATTCATCGCCCTGCGGAAAGATGCGCGGCCAGTTGATGGACATTCGGAAGCACTTGAAGCCCATCTCGGCAAACAACGCGATGTCCTCTTTGTAATGGTGGTAAAAATCCACGGCTTCATGGCTAGGGTAGTAGTTGCCCTCCATGACCTGTGTATGAATCTCGCGCGGGACGCCGTGGCGTGCACCTTTTTCCACGTCGGCAATGCTCAGGCCCTTGCCATCCGTCTGGTAGGCACCTTCGTACTGGTTGGCGGCGGTCGCACCGCCCCACAGGAACTTTTTTGGCATCTCCATAAGCTTGAAAACCTCCTTGCAGGTATAGAATACTTGCAGGGAGGTTTTTGTGCAACATTTTTTAAACTTATTGGTACAGTGTTAATTTTTCTGTTTCTTTTTGCACGATCAAAAACGGAACAGTGTTTCATTCCGCATTTTCTTTGTGCAGATTCAACAAAATAGGATTGGTGGAGGTGCGGTGCTGTTCCAGCTCTCGGGCGCGTTCCAGCTTGTAGGTATAATTCTTCTGGTAGTTCTGCCGGAAGTACTCGGAATACAAGATGTCCAGTAGAAGGGTCATGGACAGATGGGAAGCATAGTCCCCAAGATTCTGATAGATGCTTTCTTTGGTGGAAAGGGTCAGCTTGCAATCCGCATAACAGGTCAGGCTGTTTTCGCCAAAGCTGGTCAGCGCAAGGATGGGTGTTCCGGAGCGTTTGCACTGCCGGGCAATCTCCAGCATCTGCGCCGTTTCGCCGGAATAGGAAATGATCATGGCAAGGTCCCTCTCGGACAGACAGCAGGCCTGATACCGCTGGTAGTTCAGATTGTTGAAAATGACCACCCGCTTGCCGATCTTGAGCATCTTTTCTCGGAAGGATTCGGCCTGATTGATGGCCGTCCCGGCGGAAAAAATGTGGATTTCCTCGTGATATTTGAGCAGGAGCACCGCTTTGTGCAGGTCTTCGTACCGGAGAAGCTGCATAGTGTCCTTGACGGCTTCTTCGTACAGCTCGCCGATGTTCTGCGCCACCCGCATGGGGCTGTCGTTTTCAGCAAAGGGAAAATTGAAATCCACCTTGCCCTGTTGCTGGTCGAGATATTCCAGTTCACGCACAAAATTTTGCTTGAAGTCATCAAAGCCGGTAAAACCCAGCTTTTTGCAAAGGCGCAGGACGGTCGGCGGAGAGGTGTAGGTCACTTCTGCCAGACTGCGGGTGGAATATTTGGCAATTTCCATCCCATGCGCCAAAATATAGGCGGCCAGCGTTTTTTCCCCTTCCGAAAGTTTTTCCTGAAACGCAAGTTTGTCCACGATCAGCATTGCGATTCTCCCTTCCGCTTTTTCTGTAAGCATATCATATCCTGCAGTATTTGGCAAAAAAATTTGCGGCATGCAAAAACGCCGCCGCGTCAGCAAATGACGCGGCGGCGCAGATACAGTGGGAGAAGCGCTTATTTGCCCAGCATTTCGTGGGCAGTCTTGCAGATGGTGGCAGCATCCAGACCGTACTCACGCAGCAGGTCCCATGCAGGGCCGGAGCAGCCGAACACGTCCTGCACGCCTACGCGGCGCACCGGAGTGGGCAGCTTTTCGCTCAGCACGGCGCAGACGGCCTCGCCCAGACCGCCGATGACGTTGTGCTCCTCGGCGGTGATGACCTTGCCGCACTCCTTTGCAGCCTTGAGGACGATCTCCTCGTCCAGAGGCTTGATGGTGTGGATGTTGATGACCCGGGCGTGGATGCCCTCAGCGGCCAGCTGCTCCGCAGCCATGCGGGCTTCGTTGACCATCAGGCCGGTGGCGATGATGGCAATGTCGCTGCCCTCGGTGATCTGCTCACCCTTGCCGATCTCAAAGTGATAGTTCTCAGCATCGTGGAACACAGGCACAGCCAGACGGCCAAAGCGCAGATAGACGGGGCCTTCCATTGCGTAGGCAGCACGCACAGCGGCGCGGGCCTCCACATCGTCGGCGGGGCAGATCACGGTCATGCCGGGGATGCTGCGCATGAGGGCAAAGTCCTCGCAGCACTGATGGGAAGCGCCGTCCTCGCCCACCGAGATGCCGCCGTGGGTGGCACCGATCTTCACGTTCAGGTGGGGATAGCCAATGGAGTTGCGCACCTGCTCAAAGGCACGGCCGGCGGCGAACATGGCAAAGCTGGAAACAAAGGGCACGTAGCCCATGGTGGACAGGCCCGCAGCCACGCCCATCATGTTGCCCTCGGCAATGCCGCAGTCAAAATGACGATCCGGGTAAGCCTTGCGGAACATACCGGTCTTGGTGGCAGCAGCAAGGTCTGCGTCCAGCACCACCAGATCTTCGTGGCCTTCGGCGGCCAGCTCCTTCAGGGTGTTGCCGTAGCTTTCACGGGTAGCGATCTTCTTCACATCTGCCATCTTAGTTTTCCTCCTGCTCCAGCGCGGCGTATGCGGCGTTCAGTTCCTCAATTGCGATCTTGTACTCGTCATCGTTGGGGCCCTTGCCGTGCCAGTCCACAGAGTTGGTCATATAGGAAACGCCCTTGCCCTTTGTGGTGTCCATGATGATGCAGGTGGGCTTTGCAGTCTCTGCATGGAATGCCTGCATGGCGGCTTCGATCTGGTCGTAGTCGTGGCCGTCGATGGTGACAACATTGAAGTTGAAGGCCTTCAGCTTCTCTTCCAGCGGGGCGCTGTTCATCACGGTCTCGGTGGTGCCGTCGATCTGCAGGTGGTTGCGGTCCAGCACAACGCACAGGTTGGAAAGGCCGTAGTGTGCGGCAAACATGAAGGCTTCCCAGCACTCGCCCTCTTCCACCTCGCCGTCGCCCAGGATGGTGTAGACGTTGATGGGCTTACCGGCGTGCTTGGCACCCAGTGCCATGCCGCAGGCGGCAGACACGCCCTGACCCAGACTGCCGGTGGACATATCCACGCCCGGGGTCTCGTTCATGTTGGGGTGGCCCTGCAGATAGCTGCCGATCTTACGCAGGGTCTTGAGGTCTTCCACCGGGAAATAGCCGCGCTCTGCCAGCGCTGCATACAGTGCCGGTGCAGCATGGCCCTTGGACAGCACCAGACGGTCGCGGTCGGCCTTCTTGGGGTCCTTCGGGTCAATGTTCATTTCCACGAAATAGAGGTAGCTCAGCAGCTCGGCGATATCCAGACTGCCGCCCGGATGGCCGCACTTTGCGCTGTGCGTGCCCTCGATCACGCCCATGCGGATGTGGCAGGCGTGCTTGGCCAGAGTAAGTTTTTCTGCATTTGTCATGATGGTCCTCCCGTATGAACCTCAGATTTGCACATGTTCAAAAAAGCCTTTCGTCAGCGCCGGTGCAGTCCTGCTGCCCGCAGCGCGCTCTTTTTCAAGTTTATATTAGCTATTCTATGCAAAAAGGTCAAGCTTCTTCATGCAAAATGTACACACGCGGGGAAATATTCATTGAAATTTGCCGCTTTTTGGTTAAATTGCAGGCTTTTTGCCGTATCTTGACAAAGCCAGAAGCATCTGCTATATTTTTCACAGATTCCGGCACGAAGCCGGGTGTGCGGACAGAAGCCCGTGTTCTCCATCCTTATGGAGCATTTTATCCACCGCTGCGCTTACGCAGCGGTGCAGCGCAAAGCCCACAGGGGGCCTTTGCGTTCTGCCATCTTATTTTTGCTGCTATAGACACCACGAAGGGGTCTGCCGTTGGCTTGTAAGCCGGGCAGACCCCTTTTTTGTCTGGCCAAAGGAGGAAGCTTTTTATGAAAACGAACCCTCATTCCACCACCCGCAGCCTCGTGCTGGCTGCACTGTTCCTTGCACTGGCCTTTGTGCTGCCCATGATCACCGGCCATGTGCCGCAGGTGGGCAACATGCTGTGCCCGATGCACTTTCCCATTCTGCTGTGCGGCTTTGTGCTGGGCGGCCCATGGGGCCTTGCCGTGGGCTTCATTGCTCCGCTGGTGCGGTCGGTGCTGTTCGGCATGCCGCCGATGTTCCCCATCGCCATCTCCATGGCCTTTGAGCTGGCCGCCTACGGCCTTGTGTCCGGCGTGCTCTGGCACAAGGTGAAGCATACCGTGCCCATGATGTACGCTTCTCTTGTCACCGCCATGGTGGCAGGCCGTTTGGTCTGGGGTGCAGTACGCTTTGTGCTGGCCGGCCTGACCGGTTCCAGCTTCCCGTTCAGCGCGTTTTTGTCCGGTGCGCTGCTCACCGCCGTGCCCGGCATCGTGCTGCAGCTGGTGCTGATCCCCGCCGTGATGGTGGCGCTGGACCGCACCGGCGTGGTCAAATTCCGCAGGGCGGAAGGCTGAATAGCAGCCCGACCATCAATTTCCACAACAAGCCGCGCAGGAAGCGCGGCGTTTTTTGTGTGGGCAGTGCTTGTTATTTTGTCGCTGAATATGCTATACTGTAAAAAAATTGTTACCATTGAGGGGGCGCACCGTATGGGACTGATCGCGAAGATCCAGAACAAAACCGAACAAGCCCGGGCAAAAGAGCGTATCCGGCCGCTGCTGGAAAGCCGCATGATGCGCGATATTCTGCTGGAGATCGGCCAGCGCGGTACCGAAAAACTGGACCCCCAAAGTGTGCCCCTGGACCAGCGTCCCCGGGCGGCCAAGCTGGCGGCCGAATGCGGCACCGCCGGCCTGCACCAGAGCGTTATCCGGGAAGTGGTGCTGGACGAGGCAGGCATTACCCTGTATGCGGGGGATGACGAGATCCCCTTCCTGTACGGCGACTATAACTATGAAAACATTGAGGATACCGACTGCCTGCCC
>OLSE01001145.1_pt1 | contig 23883 bp, 13 predicted proteins | sample 1673191 | NCBI WGS metagenome assembly OLSE01 (sample SAMEA3136764, study PRJEB25190) | human gut metagenome | biome: human gut; feature: human-associated habitat; material: faeces | place: Austria | collected 2013
CCTCCCATTTCTTGAGCTGATCAGGCAGCATGAGGGATGGGAGGTTTTCTTTTGCCATGGGGACAGGAGAAAGTGCCGCAAAACGGAGGGCCAAGGCCAGCCCACCAGACAGCGGGCTCGAAATCGAAGATAAGACCATAACACTTAACGTCGCTGCGACAGCCAAGCTTGCGGCGGAGCTGCCGAAGATCTCCGTTGTCGCTGATGAAGAAAGCGCCGGCGACTACGCAGTCATCAGGATGCGCGACGGCTTCTCAGAGATCGCGAATCTCGACCCTGATGCAGCAGTATCCGCGCTGCTTTCGGCATTAAGCCTAAAAGAAATAGCGGAACATTTGAATGGCGTCGAACTTGGAGAAGAGCTTACGCGCGCACTTCGCTACTCAGTGCGTTTGGGCGAAATGAAATCAGCTATGTCTGAACTGCGTCAGCTGCTTTACAGTGGCGAGAATCAGGAACGGCGCTATCAAAAATGGTGCGAAGAGCATCCTTGGGCGTTCGGTAATCAGTTCGTCGTAAATGACGACATCAGGAACATCTGCAACAAGACCAGGTTGACCTGCTTGTTCCTAGGCTGCTTGCTGGCTTCCGAGACATCATCGAGCTGAAAAGACCAGATAAAGACGTACTCCTGAACGACGAGACACATCGTTATTATTACTTCTCCTTCGAAGTCTCCAAAGCAATTGGCCAGTGCCATAGGTATCTAGACATATTTCAGGATGCCGCAAAAAACGGCTCTTCTCGGCAACGAACATATTGTTGCTTATCACCCTGAAGCGACCATCGTCATTGGCAGAATAGTAAGTTGGGACAAAGAGAAAAAGAAGGCTCTCTTTGGCCTAAACAGTAGATTAACCGGGATTAGGGTAATTAAGTATGACCATCTCCTTACGCAGGGAGAGTCTCTGATTGATTACCTGTCTAACCAGGAACTATCAATGGAAGAAGAGTGTGAAGTGCCGTTCTAAGGCGCAGGTCAAATTTAGACAGCGAGGAGCAATATCAAATACAGTTACATATATGGGTATTCGCGAAGCTGCAGAGGAATGGGATTGTACCGTTCCTGAAGCTCGCGAGTAATGCAGAAACAACAAGGAAGCACTCGGTGCATTTAAGGATGGTGTCGGACAATTTAGTCCTTGGGGAATTCCTGCAAACGCACCAGCTCCTATCAACAATTGCACTCTTCAAAAGTTCGCAAGGGAACTGCTGAAGAAAAAGGACAATCCAAAACAAAACTTCGTGTTACGAGATAAGGGCATCATGTTTTCGCTTCTGGTGGACAAAAGGACATATCATCTTAGTTGGTTTAGCGAAAGCGCTTGAAACTTCTAGCTATGTCTTTATGCCCGATGGCTACGACTTTGTTTTCTCTGGCGCTGTTCCAAAAAGATTATTTGCTCCAAGCTTTTCGCTGGTCGGAATAACTATTTCCCGATGGCTCCGTCGGCATCCGCAGTTAACCTCAACATTCAGTAGCAGCCTGATCCGCCAATTCGGAATGATTTATTTCGTGAGTGCATTTTGAGGACTTGAGCTACTGCCTATTGGTATCCACTGTGGTCACAACACACAACCAGACGCAACCACGATTCACGCCGATTCATGATTTGTTTTTCGAGTGGGAGTAAGCCGATAGTGCTTTGACCTGCACTTTTGAGGCCGCACTGTGCCGCTGAGTTTCGTTTCGTACGAGAGTCACGGCAAAGCCGCCATCGACATTGATGAGTAAATCCGATTATCGAGCCTCCGTTCTCTTGTTGGAACGGAGGCTTTTTCTTTGCCGTTTTACTCCCTTTCACCTGCGATTTCGATATTTACTCCCTGTGTTTCAAGACAGCAAGGCACGGTGCTGCTTTCGGGGGAATGGGAGTAAGGTTTTATCCCAAGTGAGTGAACGCGCGATTTTTGTCCCCGAGGGCGAAACGGGGCCGTTTCGGCCCTCGTAAAACTCAAATCGAACTCAATCGGCTTTTCGGCGGTCTCCGTACGGCGTTTCCCCAGGTGGTTAATTGGGAGTAAAGAATTTCGCCTTCTCAATGAAAATGGGAGTAATCAGGGAAATGCCGCGGTGTACTGCCGTGTGCCGCCGTGTAAGACACCACGTCATTTACTCCCCAGGTGCGGCGAAAATGCCGTTGCATGCAATGGGGAGTAAAAACTCAGCATGCGCAGGTGTGAGCGGCGCACACCGCCTAGCTTGGCGTCCTAATTCGGTTGCGTTGATTGAAAAACGGGGAGTGCCGCTACAGCGAGGCTTTCCAGTCCTCGTATTCGTGGATCTGGAGCGGGTCATCGGGGTCCTTGCGAGCCGGTACATGGCGTCGCGGCTTATGCGCAGCATCGCGCACGCCTCGTCGGCTCAGAATATCGCGTTGGTCGATGCGATGAGTCTCACCTGGTTCCTGCTAGTGCTCTTGGTCATGGTCGTCCTCGAGCTCCTTTCGTCTCGAAGCTCCCTCGCGTGCCCGGCCGCGGGCGGCTCCCGGGGAGGTCGCCGTCATCATTTCTTTCCGCTCCTTGACTCGATGTATGCGTCCACTGACCCCCCGAAACCAGGAGCTTCATGCCGAGCCTGTACGAGTCGATCTCTCCTGACCAGATGAGGTCGCAGCCTTGCTTCGGCTCGCCCCCCATGTATTCCTGCAACTCGATTACCGTCATCCACTCGTCGCGGCCGCGGTTGCCCTCGGGTGCCGCACATTTCGTCGCGTGCGCCATGGTTTCTTCAATCTTTCCGCGCGATGCGCCTGCTCGAAACCGTGTGCCTTTTCGTCTGTGCGACGATTGAACCGCCTGATGGCGATTGGCATGCCCTACGGGAGAGGAGACGGGTCGAGGTGGGTCGAGCTGGTCGGGTTTTCATGAAACAGCCATGAGCCGCGTGCTTTAGCTCGCAGCTAAGTCCCTGAAAAGTAATAGGGCCCATGCGAGCGCCTGCCTAGGAGCGAAGATTGTTCGGTTGTGGTCGGAATGCTCGTCTTCCGCGTTGCTGCTTTCCGGGGTCCGGCATCTGTCGTTCGCCTCTTCTGTCGTGTTTGATGTTGCGTGTTTTGCGAGCGAACTTGCGCGGGTTTTTCAACCCGTTGCCCCAGGTGCACCCGGATAAATGGTACCCATCCGTTGGGACATGGACATTGCGGAAGGGACGTCTGGGTAAGCTGGGATGGACGAGCGGGCATTATTTTTTCGGTAGCTGCATTCTTCTTCAATCCTTGTGTTACCTCCGTTTCATGGGTAAAGACTCTACAGAAATCGACCATGATTTCATTTGCCCGGCGCCTTGAAAATACCTTTACGATGGCTTAAGATGCAGTTAAACGCCATACCGCAGCAGATTCGACTTGTGAGCAGACTGTAAGGCTGCAATGATCGCGATAGTGTTGTCATCGTTCTCGATGTATCCGACAATCAACATCGTGCTCAAGTTGTGGAAGGCGACGGTGTGCCTATTTTTAAGTTAGCAGTATCTGACAAAGGTGATTCTCGTGGCTAATTCGATACTCGACATCAAAGGTGTCCATGTCTGCTCTGGGCGCTTTTTCGGTAGCGCGGACGTGGATATCTTCGATGTGGCCAGCAGTCCGCATAGGGCCTCGCTGATTTTCGGTCGTAACGGGTCCGGCAAAACGACTTTAGCGAAACACATTGCCAAGGCCGCCTCCGCAGTCAACGGTACTGACTGCTTCTACGACAAAGACGGATCATCAATAATTCTCGACAGTGGGAGCCGCGTGAGGGTATTCAACGAGGACTACGTTCGCGAAAAGATCCTCATCGATGAGGAAGGCCTTGAGGCCATTGTCATGCTTGGAGACCAAGCGACAGCCGCCAAGCGGATTAGCGAAATAGATGAGGAGCTAATCAAGCTTGGCGATGCCTATACCAAATATGCAGCGATAAAAGACGAGGCCGAAAACGGCCCCAATTCTTTGACGAAGCTCGAAAAGACGGCGAAGGATTGCGCTAAGAATGGCGGCTGGGCGGACAGGATCGCAGAGGTCGACGGCGGTAGGCCGAGCCTCACAGCCTCCCGATGGAACAGCATCCGCAACGCGAAGATTAACTCGACCCGCAAAGAACTGGAAGAAGATTTTAAGTCTTCGTTGATTCAGTACAAGCGGGTAGATGGGGCAGGTGCCATCGTTGACTGGCGCATGCAGATAGCCGACCCTGGCGCATACGATGAGGCTGGGATTCTTGCCCTATTGGCCGAGGTCCTCGATCAGCCGGAACTCACGGATCGCGAGAAGCGACTTCTCGAGCTTACGCGCAATGGCGAGCAGCGTCTGGTCGAGTTCGCTCTCCAGGTCTTCGCCGATGGTGGCACCACGCATTGCCCGATGTGCCAGCAGGAGGTTTCTCAGGCGTATGGCGAATCACTGATTGAATCGATCTCGAAAATTCTGAGCAGGAAGGCCGAAGAGTTCAAGGAACGCCTGGATGCCGCCAGATTGCTGTCTCTGGACAAACAAGCGTCCTTTCCTTCGCAGATATCCCCTGACACTGTCAATGCATACGAAGATGCATTCCAAGGCGCCAACGAGGCGATTGATCGCGTCAACTCCTTGATTTCCCAGCGTAAATCCAACCTCTACTCCGTCATCGAAATATCCGACCTCGGCCTTGATGCAGCTATTTTCAAGTTCAACGCCGCGGTCGATGCCATCAATGCAGATATTGAGAGCCTGAATGCCGCCATCCGGGACAGGGATAGCCTTAAAACACGTCTGCGCGAGATCAATGACCAGATCGCCTATGTAGATGCGCGTGACGCTATTTCCAGATACGACGCGGCAGTAACAAAGTTTCATGAGGCCAAGGAGAAACTTCGCTGGTGTCGGGAGGAGCAGGACCGTCTTAGAGGAGAAAAGGGAGCCCAGGAGGCAAAGGTGAGGATGACCGAGATTGCGGTGACGTCGATAAACCGCTTCCTTTCCTCAGTGTACTTTGACGCTGCTCGCTTCAGGCTCGTCCCCTGCGGCGACGTCTACAGAATTGAATCCTTCGGCAAGCCCGTCGCGCCCAAAGCAATTTCCACAGGCGAGCGCAACATCCTTGCCCTTTGCTACTTCTTCTCTGAGGGAGGGAGGGGTAAGTTTGAGGGGCTCGAGGATTCTGATCCGCAATACCTCGTTATCGATGACCCTGTGTCCAGCTTCGACATGGAGAACAGAGTTGGGATTTCTTCTCTTCTTCGCGAGCGTATCTCTCACGTGCTCAGGGCGAACATCGAAAGCCGAGTGACTGTCATGACCCACGACGCGGCGACCGTTGCCGAACTAGAGCATGTCCTCGGCGACGTCAAGTGCGATTTTGACCCCTCCGACAATTATGGGTACTGCCTACTTGAATTGACGGAGGGAGCCACTCTCCAGTACAAGAGAACAAGAAAGAACCAATACTCCATATTGCTCAAAACCGTCTACGACTACGCGTCGTCCGAAGAGGATTTTGGAGAAGAATCCTATATAATCGGCAATGTCATGAGGCGCGTCTTGGAGGGGTACAGCTCGTTTAACTTTGGCATGGGCATCGACGCGCTTTCCCGTGACCCCGAATTAAAGAAAAGGTTCGGCGAACTGGAGACGATGCTGTCCAACGCTATGTACCGCCTGGCTTTGAACGACGAGAGCCATATGGAGGAGAAGGTTGCTTCCCTTAATCCGACTCTTGCATTCGAACGGTACAGCTATGAAGAGAAGAAAAAACTAGCACGTTGCGTGCTCGTGATTCTCTATTGCCTCGATCCCCAACATGTGAAGAAGCACCTCGGAAAGACGGGCGCAAGCCTTAAGGGCGTCGAGTCAAGTTTAGACAAGTGGGAAAAGGAGCTCTCGGGAAATTAGAAGAATTGGCTTTGATCGACGAACGCCAGAGACGCGCATCTGCCAGTGTGCTTCTCGTGGGGTCCACGATTTCTTTTGGCTTCTAATTTCAAATGCTCGCTTTGAATTTCTCGGGAGTGGCGATTCCTGTGGTGCTCGAGCGGTGTTCAGAGCGGTTTCGGGGAATTAAAAAGGTCTTCTTTCTCGACATGGGCAGTAAGAGGTTTTCCTCCGAGAGACATTATCGGCCCTAGAGGCTATGTCTACGTTGCTCTTCTTAAAGGCGTAGGCGGAATCCGTTGTGAAGTCGAGGACGTAGCCTCCGCGATTGAAAAGCCTTAAGAAGCAGGCCTTCTCGATTTCAGTCATCGCCATCCAGCTACCGCCTTTACGCCGGCCACCAGATACGGGTGAGCGGAAGGATGGAACGGGTGCCGTCATCGGCCTTGTCGTAGGCATCGACGTAGTGGCGCACGAAGGCGTCCAGATCGAGCAGGCGTACAGGGACGTTGGCACGGTCGGCCTCATAGCGAGCCTCCTTGGTAAAGCCGCCCGTTGAGACGTAGAGCCCGCGGTCTCCTGCACGGAGCCCGCCGATGAAGGATCTCACCGCGGGCGCGCCCATGGCGCCCTTTCGGTGTTTGACTTCGGCGACGATTCGAGGTGACTCCAGTCCCAGAGCGTCTGGTGATGCCACCACGTCACGGCCGCCGTCGGGGCCCTTAGGCATGACGCGGGTGCAGTAGCCCATGGCCTTGAGCATGCCGGCAACTAAACGCTCCATGTCTTCCCAGTCGAGTTGGTTGACGCGATCCTTGATGAGCTCGATCCCGTTGTCATAGGTGGCAGCAAGGGTCTCCTCATCGTTGGCAGCGTCATCGTCTGTATCGGCTGCGCCGTCGTTGTATGCGGGCTTGCTGCCTGCCGCCTCAAGGTCGCTCATGACCTCGTCGGATACGGCGAAGATGGTCTGGATGCCGCCGAGAGAGTTTTTGGATGCGGGAGAGAGTATGTCCCGCAGCGCGGTCTTTCCCCACTCGACAGCTCGGGTGTAGCTTAAGTCTTCGGACTCGCTTGTGGGTTTGCATGGGCCATTAATGATGCCAATGTGGTAGAGGCGTTCCGCGGGATCGTACATGACGACCGTGGAGCCCTGCACCATAGAGTGAGCGAAACGGTAAACCTGGCCGACGTTGGCGGCAACCTTCTGCTTGCTCTCGGAGGGGTGCGTCACCGCGTATGCAGCCCTGATTTTCTCGCGGTCCATGGCGGCGATGTCCGCGCCGCCGAAGTCCCATCCGATGCCTATGATGCCACGCTCAAGCCAGTCGGCCGCGTACACTCCGCCGCGCCCCGCGCGAATCATCCAAGCCCCCATGTTAACCTGCCTTTCAGATGTCTTACTCTCGCATTATCTCACCGGATGTGTTTTGTCGTTCTGTAAGTTCTGAAAACGGCTGTGGCTTCATCTTTCAGCCTAATAAATCAAGCTGTGCCTTGTATCAAGTTACACATTGATATATGCTAAATGCCGTTTGTATTCGTGTGCAATAGGAGCATCTATGGCCAAGCAAATTAAATCCCGAGATCGAGTCTCCGATCACGGTGAGGTCTTCACCAACGAGCGCGAGGTCAACGCCATGCTCGACATGGTGGCTTCCGAGTGCGAACGCATCGAGAGCCGCTTCTTGGAACCCGCTTGCGGGGATGGCAATTTCCTTGCCGAGGTATTGCGCCGCAAGCTTTCGGTTGTCAAAAAGAACTACGGAAAGTCGGCTTTCGACTATGAGCGCAATGCGTTTTTATCAGTATCGAGCCTCTACGGCGTCGAACTACTTTCCGACAATGCGGCCACCTGCCGCAAACGCCTCTTCGAGCTCTTTTCGGAGGAATACGCCAAGGTCTGCAAAAACCGAATCAACGTTGCGTTCCTTGACGCTATCCGCACTGTCATCGACAAGAACATTCTGTGCGGAAACGCCTTGTCTATGAAGATGGTCGATGCTGAGCAGAACGACACCGACGAACCCATTATTTTTTCTGAGTGGACACTTGCCATGGGCGGCAAGGTCAAGCGCCGAGATTTCCGCCTCGACGAGCTTCTCGAAGGCCAGCGCAAGCAGCCGAGCCTGTTTGGCTCCTCGGGAAGCCCAGTCTCCGAGTGGGAGTTCGATGAGGAGTTGCAGGCGTACATTCCACTGCCCATCCGCGAGTTTCCTCTTATGGACATCTATCAGATAGGAGCTGCCGCATGAGCGAGCTCTACGATAAGACATATAACCCAGACGTCCTCAGTTGTCTTGCCAACCTATCGAATGACGAGGTCTTCACCCCGCCCGAGGTTGCGAATCAGATGCTCGACATGCTGCCGAAAGAGATCTGGAGTGATTCAAACGCGACGTTTCTCGACCCAGCTTGCAAATCGGGCGTCTTCCTACGCGAGATAGCCAAGCGTCTCATCAAGGGCCTCGAGGATGAAATTCTCGACCTAGACGAGCGGCTTGAGCATATTTTCAGGAATCAGCTCCACGGCGTTGCCATTACTGAGCTGACAAGTTTACTTTCGCGTCGCAGCCTCTACTGTTCGAAGTATCCGAATAGTAAGTATTCAGTAGTTGAGTTTGATAGCGCAGAAGGCAATATCAGATTTCGCCGTTGCAATCACATTTGGGTTAATCATAGATGCAAGCATTGCGGTGCATCGCAGGAAGAGTATGACCGCGGCGATCGCCTTGAAACTCATGCCTATGAATTTATTCATCAAGAAGATCCGAGGGGTATGTTTCCTATGAAGTTCGATGTCGTTGTCGGCAACCCACCCTACATGCTTGGAGATGGGAGCGGTGCAAGCACAGACGCCGCAGCGCCCATTTATCAGAAATTTGTTGAGCAGGCAAAAAAGCTCAACCCGCGATATTTAACGATGATTATTCCGTCGCGCTGGATGGTCGGCGGACGTTCCGTTCTCAACCAGTTTAGGGAGAGCATGCGCGAGGATACGCGAATCTCGCGGCTATTTGACTACGAGGACGCATCATCCTGCTTTCCCGGAGTGCATATTGACGGAGGAGTCTGCTACTTTCTTTGGAATCGAGATTACAACGGCCCTGTTGACTACCACTACATAACCGCATTAGGAAATGAGCTTGTCAGCAAGCGATCGCTGGCAACGAACACCAAATATATTATTCGTGATAGCAGGCTTTTTTCCGTGCTCGATAAGCTGGGCAATTTTACGCCGTTCTCAGAAATCGTGTCGAAGACAAAGCCCTTTGGCATTCGAAAATATTTGTTTAACGAGCCGAGTAGATATCCAGCGTCGAAGTTATCCGAGCAACCATTTGACGGCTCGGTGAAAATATACGGAGTAAAGGGCGTTAAAGGCGGTGCAAAGCGCAAGGTTGGATATATCACGAGGGAAACTGTTGCGGCTGGAGAGGCGGACATCGATGCGTTTAAGCTGTTTTTTACGACGTCCTATTCAACGAATGCCGTGGTACCGCCTGAGATAATTAAAGGATATCCTGGAGAAGTGTGCACAGAGACTTTCCTCGAAGTTGGCCCATTTGCATCAGAGGAAGAAATGCTTAATTGCAAGGCTTATATGGAAACAAATCTATTTAGATTTCTGCTTTTTTTCGGCAAAGGGACAATGCAAGTTAACCAGTCTGTTTTTGACTATTATTCCACTAATCGATTTTAAAAGAGCGTGGACTGACGAAGAGCTGCTTGAAAAATATAGCTTTGAGCAGAGTGACATTCTCTTCATCAACTCTATTGTTTCGGGCGGTCGCGGAGGAGCAGAAGAATGACGTTTGCTCATGCCTTTTTCCCTCAGCGTCCAGACTCTCGCCCGGCTATTTATGCCTATTCCGACACCAATCCCAACCACAGGGGAATCATGAAAGTCGGATATACGGCCAAGGATGTCGAGCAGCGTGTCCGCGAGCAGTTTCCCGTGCTCCAGCCGGAGGAAAAGCCGTACAAAATTGAGTTCGCAGAGTCCGCCATGCGCGACGACGGCACCTTCTTTCTAGACCATCCCGTGCATGATTGGCTCGAGGCCCACGGCTGCGAGAACATCAACGGTGAATGGTATCGTTGCACGCCTGACCAGGTGCGTGCCGGCTGGATTGCCGTGCGCGACCGCACCGAGAACGACGAGGCTCGCGACCTGGACTTCAAGATGCGCCCAGAGCAGGCGGAAGCCGTGCGACGCACTCGCGAGTACTTCGAGTCGGTCAACGTCGAGGGATCGCAGCGCACCCCGAAGTTCCTCTGGAACGCCAAGATGCGTTTCGGCAAGACTTTCGCCACATACGAGCTGGCGAAGTCGATGGGCATGAGGCGCGTCCTCGTGCTCACGTTCAAGCCAGCGGTACAGAGTGCATGGCAGGTGGACCTGAACCGCCACGTCGACTTCGAGGGCTGGCAGTTCGTCAGCCGCGGCGGCAAGCAATATGAAGACTGCGATTCGCAGCGCCCGATCGTCTGCTTCGGCTCGTTCCAGGACTATCTCGGCCGAGACTCCAACGGCAATATCAAGGCTCGGCACGAATGGGTTCGCTTGGAGGACTGGGACCTCGTGGTATTCGACGAGTACCACTTCGGTGCTTGGCGCGACACGGCCAAGAAGCTATTCGACTCGATCGCCGAGGACGAGGAGAAGGCCATCCACGAAGAAGTCGAGGTCACCGGTAACGAGCAGGACGAGACGTGGTTGCCGATCGTCACCAAGTACTTCCTGTTCCTATCCGGAACCCCGTTCCGCGCACTCAATAGCGGTGAGTTCATCGAGGAGCAGATATTTAACTGGACTTACTCTGACGAGCAGGAGGCCAAGGCTAACTGGAATCCAGCGGACGGCGATAACCCGTACGCATCGCTCCCGCGCATGGTCATGCTCACCTACCAGATGCCGGATGACATCAAGCGCATCGCGCTGAACACCGAGACGAACCAGTTCGACCTCAACGTGTTCTTCTCCGCAGATGGGGAGGGCGAGGACGCCCAATTCAAGTTTAAGGACCACGTCCAGATGTGGCTCGATCTCATGCGCGGACAGCACATGCCGACCACCATGGACGAGCTGAAGCTGGGGGAGAAGCCGGCCATGCCGTTCTCCGATATCCGCCTGCTCAACGTCCTGGGGCACACCCTGTGGTTCCTGCCGAACGTCGCCAGCTGCTATGCCATGGCCAACCTCCTCAAGGAACGCCAGAACACCTTCTACCACGACTTCAGGATCAACGTCTGCGCCGGTGCCGCCGCCGGCATCGGGCTGGACGCCCTGCCGCCCGTGCAGCGCTCGATGCGCGATCCGCTGGAGTCCCGCACGATTACGCTCTCATGCGGCAAGCTGACGACTGGCGTCACGGTGAAGCCCTGGACCGGCGTGTTTATGCTCTCCAACGTCAGGAGCGCCGAGACCTACTTCCAGACCGCGTTCCGCGTGCAGTCGCCGTGGACGGTCAAGGACGACGACGGGCACACCCAGATCATCAAGAACGAGTGCTACGTATTCGACTTCGCGCTCGACCGCGCCCTCACGATGGTCTCCGATTACTCGACGCAGCTCGCCACCGACCCCAAGAAGGGTCCGGAGCAGAAGGTCGACGAGTTCATCAAGTTCCTGCCGGTGCTCGCCTATGACGGCAGCAGGATGAAGGAGATCAGCGCCGCCGAGGTATTGGACATCGCCATGGCCGGAACGTCGGCGACGCTCCTCGCGAAGCGCTGGGAGTCAGCGTTGCTGGTCAACGCCGACAACGACACACTGCGCCGCCTGCTCGCCAACGACGAGGCCATCAACGCCCTCATGAGCATCGAGGGGTTCCGTAGCCTCAACGACGACATCAAGACGATCATCAACAAGTCCGAGGCCGTCAAGAAGGTTAAGAAGGAGAAGGGCGACAACCTCACCCCAAAGGAGAAGAAGCAGCTCAGCGAGGAGGAGAAGGAGTTCAAGTCCAAGCGCAAGGAAATCCAGAAGAAGCTGATCAAGTTCGCCACGCGCATCCCGGTCTTCATGTACCTCACCGACTACCGCGAGGAGACTCTCTACGACGTCATCACCCAGCTGGAACCGGGGCTTTTCAAGAAGGTCACCGGCCTCGACGTCTCGGACTTCAACCTGCTCGTCTCGCTCGGCGTGTTCAACTCCGCCCTCATGAACGACGCGGTCTACAAGTTCCGCCGCTACGAGGACGCGAGCCTTGTCTACACCGGCATCAACAAGCACGAGGGCGAGAAGGTCGGCCTCTACGACACGTCGCTGTCCAACTACGACTACCTCTACGCCAAGCAGCAGGAGTCGATGGTTGCTCCCGACGGAACCGCCCTGGGCAACGATGATAAGGCGGCAGCTTCGTCGTCTGCTGCTGCGGCAAGGTCCTCGGCCAGGTCGCTGTCATCGGGCGTCTCGAGGTCGACGGAGAACGCAACAACGCCCGGAGAAGTACCCGCCAAGATGGATTGGGTCGCCGAGGTCCTCGAGTCCCACGGCATCCGCATCGCCGACCGCCGCCTCAAGGGCGGAAGTCTCTGGGCAATCGGCGGCTGGGAGCTCGACACCGTCATGAACGAGCTTGCTGAGAACGGCGCGCAGTTCACCTACAAGATGGAAGGCGGCAAGGCAACGGGCTTCAAGGCCGGCTGGTGGCTCTCCGGTTACCCGAAAAAGTCCGAGCCCAAGGCATTGAAACCCGAAGAACCAACCATCACCGAGGCCGACCTCTCCAAGATCGAGGAGGGAACCCAAGTCTTCCACAAGAGCTTCGGTTACGGCGAGGTCGTCTCAATCGGCAGCGACAGAATTGCCGTGCGTTTCGACAACGACAAAAAGAAAAAAGATCGCGAGTTTATGTTCCCGTCGACCTTCTACCAGGGGATGTTGCAACTATGAGGTCCGCAGACGCCATCAAATCAATTCTTGACGAGCGGGGACGCTCTCAACGCTCCCTTGCCATTGACCTCGGTCTCACCCCGCAGGCGCTAGACCAACGTCTGAAGTCGAAAACTATGAAGGTGGAGACCTTATGCCAAACCGCCGAGCAGCTTGGATACACCGTCAGCCTTGTTTCCAAAAGCAACGGCGCCACTATCGAGATCGAAGGATAGCTAACCATGACCAAAGGCATCATCTACGCCATGACAACCGTTGTACCCGGTCTAATCAAGATCGGCAAAACGGGCTGCAACAACTTTGAACAGCGTATGTACAACCTTGAGCACAATGGCTACTTCAATGTTGTGGGGCTCCATCGGCGCTTTGCCATCGAGGTCGAGGATTACGACGAAAAAGAAGCCCTTCTGGACGAGATCTTCTCCAAGTCGCGCGTGCCGGACTCCGAGCTCTTTGCACTTGATATCGATCTGGTAATTCAGCTGCTCTCGTCTTTTGAGGGGCATCAAGTTTACCCCAAGGAAGAGTCAAAAGAGGAAGCGTTCGACGCCGCAACTGAAGCCCGTTCCAGCAAGGAAGACTGGTCTTGTATCCCCGAGGGAACATACCACCTTAAGCGAAAAAGCCGCGCGGGCAAGATTGCGGAGGCTTCGATGGAATATGCCAGGGGCAAATTTATCGTTAAGGCAGGAGCGCATGTTCTCAGTGTTCCGGAAGGCCAATGGGCGCCCGAGGTAAGACGCAATGCAAATATTCAAAACGGCGTTCTCATGCAAGATGTCTCCTGCGCCTCCACATCAACGGCTGCGCATGTTGTACTTGGCCACTCTGCAAACGGGTGGCGCGAGTGGCATACTAAAAACGGAAAGAAGCTGGAAACGTTCCGCACTCAATAACAGGGCGATATGACGCATCCTCGCGCAACCCATCAAAGAAGGCATCCATCGTGGCATTAATCATCTGTCCCGTGTGTGGAGGCACGGTTTCAGACAGAGCTACTATTTGCTTTCATTGCGGGTGTCTCCTTCACAGTGGAGCCACGCACAAGAGTCTCACGCTGGCGCGGATACCCAAGCTCAACGTTTTTGCACCGCGTGCGGGGCGGCGCTTCCGCACAGTGTTCGTTTTTGCACGTCATGCGGGATGTCTGTTGCTGCTTCGAGCGCACCCGCTCTGGCTCAGCCTGCGCAACCTCAGCAAGCTCCTGCCCGGCAGATAGCACCCGTGCAGCCCTCCCCAAAACAAAAGGAATCCGAGGTCCTCAAATGTCCAAGCTGCGGATACACGCTTGTTACCACAGGAGAGCGTGGCTATTCGATTAAATGGGGCTTCTTGGGCGCAAGCAGCACCATAAACCGCTGCGGCAAGGCTCTATCTGTGCTTGGGCGGGTGCCGTTGCTTGCGTCCCCTGTGTCACCGCTGCGACAAAACGCTATGTGTGCTTGGGCAGGGAGTACGCTTTAGTTTCATTCTGATATCGGTTTATGCTCAGTGTCGAGTTTCTTTGCTGTTAAAAGGTTTCGACTCTTGTCCTGCCTCGGCGTAAATAACTGCTCGATCCACTGAATCGCCGTCTCAACACTGTCAAATCTTCTTTTCCTTTGTGGCATTGTGACGTCGCTTGCATTCCTCAACCATTTTCACTAACACCTGCACCATGGCGGGATTTGCATTTTCTCCCGACATTGTAATGTACACCGAATGATTCACTAAACACTGCACCACCACAAACTCTGCATGGTCAAAGAGGTTTTAGGTCTTGGTGTCGTGTACGGAAATCCTCAACATAGTTACTGCTGAAAGTTAAAAGTTGCGCATTGAGATATTTATCCATGAGGACATAAGGTTTCATCTATAGACTGGTCATCAAGCGGCACTGTGAGTTTTACCAAGAGCATCAACATGCCCTCTGGTGTTTTACACTCAACTCAAGCGGAGAAATTGACGACAACTAGGCGATTGTGAAGCATCTGTGCTCTGGTCTATAGCGTTTTAACATGATGATGCAATGAGCCGATTATTTTGTCATGATGAAGGCTTGGAATTCCGTTTTACTGGCTCGAGTGAATCATTCGTTCCGTCAATAAAGAATAAAGGTTGTTCCTGTATACTTCACCTTGCTGTTTTTGTGCTACTTAAAGCAGCATTTTCCTGCGGTTGGAGGTTATCCCCATGAAGAAAAGAACTCGCATTTTTGATGTTGCTTTACGAATTCTCTTAAGTTTTGCGCTTGTAGTTTCGTTTGCTCCAATTGTTCCCTCATCGTCGTTTGCTGATGAGGCAGGTGACGCTGTTAATGAGACTTCCGATGCGGACACGCTCTCTTCCACCTCTAGTTTTGATAATGCTGCAGGGGAAAACAACCCAAATGCATCGCTATCTTTTTCCACATCAGGCAAAACAGCAGAAGGTGGTGCTTCGAGCGAAGGTAGCGATGACACAGAAGGTGAGTCGGGAACAGCTCTTGAGCCTGCGAGTTGCGAAAGCCTTGATGCAGGTGATTCTTCTGCAAGCGATTCAGTTGCAGCGTCCAGCGACCAAGCTAACAAATCGCCAGACAATTCGCCTTCGAATGATTACGTGCGTCAATACGGCAAGCTTATGGCAGATGGCAACATCTACGAATGCGACGAATCGGGTGTGATAAAGTGGTCAACGGAAGAAGCTGAAGCTATCGAGCCATATAATGTTGCTAATCTCATTGTAGATTCCAAAGTTACTACTATTCGTTATCACCAATTTGCCAGTTGTCATAGCCTGAAATCGGTGCGATTCGAGGGCAAAACACTTGACTCGATTGACGATACCGCCTTCCATGACTGTCGTAATCTTACTTCGGTTGACTTTTCGGGAATGACTATCGGGTATCTTGGTGAACTTGCATTCGGTACCTGCGTTAGCCTAACCGGCCTTACCCTTAACGAACCTGTTACTATTCAGGCAATGGGCTATGGTTGTTTTTCGTATACCGGTCTTACCACCACTAGCTTAGACAAAATAAAGGGTCTCACCTCACTTCCCGGTGGTGTTTTTAACCAGTGCTATGACCTTGTTGAAACAGGTCTGGACAAAAACACGACTATTCAGTCGATAGGGTCTGAGGCCTTTGCTTATTGCTATGACCTCACCGACACAGGGTTAGGCGCCAATACGTCGGTAACCACCATTAATGAATACGCTTTTGTTGGGTGCGATCATTTGACCGATACGGGCCTAGGGACGAATGAACGAATCACCACTATCGGAAATTATGCGTTCAAGGACTGCAAAAGCCTTCGCCTTACGGGTCTTGAAACGAATACGACCGTTTCAAGCATAGGTAAAAGCTGCTTTGAAAATACCGATATGAGCGGTGGCCTTGTTCTGCCGAAAGGATCGAAAATAACGCAGATTCCACAGAGAGCGTTCTACAATACAAAGCTCGATTTCGTGTACTTCCAATGCGACCATGCGGTGCTTGTCGATTCTCAGACGTTTCCGAATGGCTATATAAAAGTTCTCGTTCCCGCACGTTCGCTCGATTTGTATCAAAATAGCGAAGTCAAACGTGATTGGGAAGCATGCAATTACGACTTGCCCTACGATGCTTCGAACTATCTGTCTATCAGCGTCGCAAGCGATCCAAACAGGCTTGTGTACCAAAAAGAGGACACTGTTTTCCTTAGCGGCATGCAAGTGAATTTCAACTATGATGGTACGCAGCACACTTTCGACTACGCCGACCTCGCGAGCAATTATGCGTTCAGTCAATTCTTCTCTTTCAGCCCCGATAACGAGTCGACCTTTCGAGCTTCCGACAACGGCGCTCCTGTGCGCGTAACCTACAACGACGGCGACCATCTTCTTAGTGCCTATTCATCAGGGCTTTTGAAAGAAGAGGGGAGCACAGCGTTTTCCGTGTATGTGGAGAGTCCGACCGCCCAGCTGGGGGAAACGGCGACGGGCGGCGGCCAGTTTGCTTTGGGCGACACGTGCACGGTGAGCGCCGAAACGACGATTGACGGCAGGCTCTTCGCTTATTGGGCTGATGAGAAGGGCAACGTTCTTTCCGAGAAGAAAACGTACGAGTTTTCCGTCGAGCGCTCCATCGTGCTCACTGCCGTGTTCGCCGACGAGATCGTGGTTTCCCCGAAGGCGCGGCTCAATCTAGCGAATGGGAGCGAAGTCGAAAACGTGACGTTCTCTATCGTTGCCGACAACTGCAATTACGGAGAGACGTTCGTCACATATCCCGACAAGGTGGTGACAATCACGTGCAACTACAACTCCTAGAAATGGTCAATCGATCATTGGGTCTATTCAGATGGCGCTTACTGGATTGCTGGGAGCGAGAACTCTGCGACCGTTTCGTATACCGTGGAGGGAAAGGGTGATCCCGTTGCCATCCTCAGGGAAAAGGAGCAGCCTGACCCCGACCCCGGCAAGCCTATCGATCCGGTAGTTGCGGTGCATGTCGATTACTCGCAGACAATTGACTTAGGCGGGAGAGCGCTTATGGAGGGCGTTGAGGTTCCGAACGTTTCGGGCTCGAGGTTCCTCTTCGCTGGTCAATTCGTCGCGCTCGACGCCGAACGACTCGGCATGCTCGATGATGACATCGAGTTCGTGGGCTGGTATGACAAGGAAACGAGCGCGTGCTTGAGCGAGCAGCGCGTGTGCCTTTTCAAGCCGGAGACAAATATGAGCGTCGAGGCGCGCTTCGCTTTGAAGGATGTCGCCGTGCACATAAACTCGGCGAAGTCTACCGATGCTTCTGAAGATTATGCTCATGTAATGCCTACCACGGGCAATTGCTACCGCAATGCTGGGGAGGTGGTTGAGCTTTCTGCAACCGCTGATAACGCGCAATTCCGTGGTTGGTGCGAAGGGGAAAGCGGCAATGAGAGCCTAATCAGCGATAGTCTTTCTTGTGATTATGCGGTTTGTGATAACAATCAGGCACAGGTTGAGATAACTCCGTGGTACTGTGCGCAGCAGGCAAGCGTTGTGCTTGACGTTGACGGAACTACCGAGGATGGAAGCCCGCAGGGTTCTTTCATCACCACGGGCCTCTACGGCATCGGGTCGAGCGTCACCGTCGTCGCGATTCCCGCACCCTATTATGTGCTCGACTACGTTACCGATGCGGCGGGTAACCGAGTGAATGTTTCAGAAAACGGCACCTACACCTTCACGCTTGAAGGGGACACCCAGCTCACAGCTCATTTCCGTGAAACGTCTGATGGCGATGAGGCGTTTAAGGCGCTACAGGCTGCGCTGATCACGGCGCTTGGCGTGGCGATTGTTGCATCAACCGCTTCTGGCTTCGGTGAGTTCGTCGACCCAATTGCGGTTCCTGCCATCATCGAAGTCGGCGAAGCGAAAACTATCGAAGAACTTGTAGAGGTAGGGGGTAAGGCCCTCAAGGAGATAGAGGAGATTTTCGAGAAGCACAAGCACGACCGCGACCCTGATAAGCCAAAGGGCGACCACACCGCCGAAATCATAGCTACTGCACAGCCAGAGGCTGGTGGCATTGTGAAAGGCGGCGGTGTTCATTTTGAAGGCACTATTGCTGAGTTTGATGCTATTGCCAACCCTGGATATCACTTTGTTTGTTGGAAAGAAGATGGTATCGAGCGCTCCACATTGCCGCATATGCAGATGGCTATCACCGACGCTACGCCTGATGTGGTGAAGCTGACAGCCGAGTTCGAAAAGGACGTGACCATCACAACCTCTGTCGATGTTGAGGGCACGGCAGCCGATGACGTTACAGGCTGCAGTACTGCGCCCGACAGGCAGATTGTACGGCACGGTGAGCAGGCTACCGTTGTCGCCACCCCTGGGGAAGGGTATGAATTCATTGGGTGGTTTGAAGGTGCGCTCGAGATTTCAAAAACTCCTACATATTCCTTCGTTGTCGAAACGGATAGACATTTGGTGGCCAAGTTCAATCGCACCTGTACGGTTAGCGTGAAGGTTGAACCCGCGAGCGCACTGGCGGGCAAGTGCACTATTGTTGGCGAAGGGAAATGCGTTGTGGGCAAACCTGTGGTGCTTTCCGCAAGCTTGGATGAAAACATGCGCGATGCCTACACCTTCAAGGGTTGGTATCGCGGCGAATCGGATGTGCTAATGGGCACCGATGAAGCGCATCTTGAGTTTGTTCCCGACGGCGACACCGTTGTTCGTGCGGTGTACGTAGCAAAGAAATATGAGGTTGGTGTCAAAATTGATGGCTTGCTCCCTGGCATCAACCCTCATGGTGAAGTTGAAATCGTGGGCTATCCCGGCATGGGGTCGGTCGAACTGCCCTATGGCCGCCACGTTACCATAAAGGCAACGCCCAACGATAAATATTGGTTTGCCTATTGGAAAGATAATTCTGGGAAGCGCTATCCCGACTCTGAGCTGCGCATGTGTGTGACGAAGGATGAAATGTACACGGCTGTGTTCAAAAAGGGCCCCGACGTTATTATCACGGCTGATGCATACTGGGGCGGCAAGGTAATCTGTAACGGCGAAGAAGTGAAGCCTGATACTGATAAGTATGTTTTGGATGAGACGCTTCATCTTGCCGCCGAGCCAAATCCTGGTTTCCTTTTCTGGGGCTGGTACAGAAACGGACTGCTCGTGAGCACGGAAAGGGAATGCACGCTTTCTGCTGAGGAATCGCCCATTTCAGGAAAGTGTACGATTGTTGCCGCCTTCAAGCCTCTTGATGTGGTGTGTTTGCCTGTGGCAAGCCCGGCAGAGGGCGGCACGGTTACGGCAAGCCGACTCTTTGCCGATCGAGGCTCTGATGTGCGACTAAAGGCAACCGCTGCGCCTGGCTATGTGTTTGAGGGCTGGTATGTGGGTGATGAATTGGTGTCAGGGGATGCCGAGTTCACCTGCAAGGAAGGGCGCAGCCATGTTCATGTTGCACGCTTCAAACAGCAGGATTTTACCGTTGAAGCGAGTGCTGTTGTTGCCGATGAAACGGGCACCTTGGTTGAAGACGCGGCCGCTGGAAGGGTTGAAGGCGCTGGGGCTATTGGCGCGGGACGATCTGCACAGCTTGTTGCTTACGCCAACGAAGGCTATGTGTTCAAGCGATGGGTAGATGAAACGGGCGCAACGGTAAGCACCGATGTGGAATATCGGTTCGTTCCCTGGGCGAACTCGACAATTCGAGCCGTCTTCGAGCCGACGCAGTTTACGGTTGCTGTTAACGCGGCAGAGGGCTTTGGTACGCTTGAAGGGGCAGGCACCTATGCTGCAGGTGAACAAGCAACGGTTACAGCAACTCCGAGTGAAGGCGCTTCCTTTGTTGGATGGTATTCCGAAGGCTTATGCGTAAGCACGGATACTGTTTATACCTTTACGGTTCGCGACGACGCTGCTCTGACTGCTGTATTTGGCTCAGACCCGTACGTGGTGAGCGCCATTGCGTCCCCTGCAGATGCGGGCTACACGAGCGGTTTTGGTACCTTCAACAATGGAGACCGTACCACGATTTCGGCAGTTGCCAAGCCTGGTTATACGTTCGATTGCTGGAAGGATTCGCAGGGTAATACGGTGAGCGAACTGCCTGAATGTACTGTTGATGTTTCGGACAGTGCTGCTTACGTTGCCTTTTTTACGCCCGATTCCTATTTGGTGAGTTTGCACGCAAACCCTGATGCTTCAGGCGCGCTGCAGGGTGCGGGTACCTACAAATTCGGCGATACAGTTGAGCTGAACGCTCAGCCCACAAGCGGCAAGCGCTTCGTGGGTTGGTATTTGGTAGAGTCCGAAGACGACGAAGCTGCAGCTGGCGGCGATTCGAGCACTGGCAGCAATGGTGTTGGCAGTGATTCGGGCACTGGTGGCAATGGTTCTGGTGGCAATGGTGTCAGTGGTAATGAGCCCGCTACTCTTTTCAGTAAAGACGCGCATTGCTGGTTTGCCATCGATGAGGATTTGGTTCGCGATATTACCAACGGCGAACTCAGTCTTGAGGCGCGCTTTGCTGACCCTTACGAGGTGTCAGTTTCTGCTAAGGCTGTTGTTTCTGGCAAGGTGGGATCGCGTGGTTGCCGTGTGCTCGGCACTGGCAGCTATTCTTCTGGTGACAACGTCACACTGCAAGCTGTTGCAGGCGAGGGTTATCGTTTTGTTGGTTGGAGCCTCGATGAAACAGGCGACGTAATTGAAAGCAACGACGCCATCTTCGAATTTGAAGCTGGTGCCGACGTGTCATACTATGCTCAGTTCGTTCCAGAAGATCCGGTTGAAATTGCCGTGACACAAAGCTCTATGTTTAGAGGCCTTGCGTTTATGGTTGGTTCTTTTGGGGCAGCTACCTCGGTTGAAGTTGATAAAGGAGACCCCTTTGTGGCCATGGCTGTTCCGTACCCTGGCATGCACTTTTCGCATTGGGTGAACGATGCGGGAGCTATTGTGAGTTACAACGCCATACATGTGGGTGTTGCACGAGAGAACACGCGCCTTACTGCCATTTTCTACGAGACTGGCTTCGATGCTCAGGTTGCCACATATCCTGCAGGCGCGGGTTTTAGTATGGTGGTCCCCGGAACAGGCACCTCCTGTAAATCAGTATCGGTGATGGTCACTATTCCTTACCCTGGCTGGAAGTTCAAGTATTGGGCAGATGAAGCGGGTGTGCCAGTGGGATTTAGCCCTGTTATGGCACGACCTGCCTATGCCAACAGGACCTTCACTGCTTACTACGTAAAGGAACAAGTTGAAGTTGTTGCCATTGATCCGCGCGAGGGCGGTTACGTTGAGGGGTCAGATGAATATAGCGAAGGCGGTTATGCCCTGGTTCGCTCGGTTGATTCTGGCAACACCGTCACACTTTCCGCTGTTCCCTATGATGGATACGAATTCGTCGGATGGTATGACTATGCCGACAGGGATGCCGAAAACGCACAGCCTTTGAGCACCGATGTTCACTGGACGTTCTATCCCGAAGCCGACATGAAGGTGGTTCCACGCTTTAAAGAGGTTCAGAAATATTCAGTTGAAGCGGCTGCTGAACATGGAACGGTTAACCCCGAATCCGCAAGCGTTATGCCTGGCGGGAGTCTTACCTTTACGGCATCGCCCAATGAAAACTGCTACCTTGACCATTTGAGCACCACACTCGTCACGATGAGTGAAGGCGCTGGCGTGGGTTCTTCGCAAGGCAATTTTGATATTTCTGACTACGAAGGTGGTGCCTATCAGTTTGAATTGAGAAACGTCACTTCTACGCAGGCTTTGACGTTTGCTTTCGCAGAAGCTGGAGCACCTGTGATTGATGCGCAGCCACAAGACACCTCCGTGCGTGAAGGGGAAAGCGCGACCGTGTCGGTAGCGGCTGACGCCTCCCAGGGTGTACGCGATCATGAAGCTGCTTCAAGTGGAGCTGCTGCTAACCATGAGTTGACCTATCAATGGTATCGTGTTGGCGAAGACGGGCAGAACACGCCCGTTGAAGGTGCGCATTTAGCAACGCTGGAAGTGCAACCCGGCGATGCAGGGGAGTATTACTGTCAGGTTGCTCAGTCATATCTTGGCACCGTAACAACAGTCGAATCAAACCATGCCACCGTTTCCCGTGTTACGCCTGAAGCGCTTGTGTTCAATCCTACCGCACTGCCTACAGCTACTGCCTACGCTGAATATAAAGCTTCGATCGACCCCGCAACGGGTGGGACGAGCCCCTACACCTATTCGCTTGCTCAAGGTTCCGCACTTCCTGTAGGAGTTACTTTTACAGCGAATGAAAAAGGGTTGAGCCTTTCAGGAACGCCAGATTCCACGGGAGCTTTCTCCTTCGACATCGATTGCTCCGACTATTCGGGGCAATCTGCAACAGCTCACTTTACGCTGGTGGTAATTCCGAAGATTATCGATCTGGCATTTTCGGGCAGTCTATTCATCTATAACGGCCAACCGCAAGGCCCATCGCTTTCGGGCGTTCCCGAGAATCTTTATAATGCCATTACCTATACGTATATAGGAATAGGGGAAACCCATTACTCAAGCAGCCAGCCGCCTACTGATGCGGGCAGCTACCGCGTTGTGGCGACGTTGAACAGCGGTGGATACAGAGGTGCTGCAACCATCAAGTACACCATTTTAAAGAAGCCTGTGCACCTTGAGCTTACCGCCGAAGATGCAACCTACGACGGCAGTTCGCATGGGGCAACCGTTAACGCTCAGGATGTTGCGCCTGAAGATTACGAGATAACCTATCGCGGTGCGAATGGCACTGAATATGGCCCGACCAGCAAGGCTCCCACTGATGCGGGAAGCTATGAAGCAGAAGCAAAGCTAGTGAACCCGAATATGGTGGGTTCTCAGACGGCTACCTACACCATTTCTCCTGCTGTGCAGGTAATCGAAGGAAAGACTGACTATACGACTACGTACGGGAATGCAGGTATTGTGTTCGAGAACACTGCCAAGACGCCTGTCAGCTATGAGGTTATTCCAAATGAGGATGGCTCACCGAGTCCTATTTCGATTCAGGGTAGCTATGCAAGCATCGTTTCTGCAGGTAAGGTGCGTGTGGTGGCGCATGCGGCAGCGAGTAGGAATTACGCAGCGGCAAAAGATGTCGAGCTAACGGTTGACGTTTCTCCTGCTCCGTTGCTCGTTATTGTTGACGATGCCGAACGTTTCGAAGGGGAGGAAAACCCGGCGTTTACGTCGAGCTTGATTAGCCCCGCTTCGACGGAGGGTGTTGCTGTGAGTTATTCGTGTTTGGCAGACGCTACATCACCTGCGGGAGAATATGAGATTGGCGCTAACACATCCAATTCGAATTTTGCGGTAACTGTTGAGACAGGAACTCTCACAGTGAAGGCCAAGGATCCTATAGACCCTGTTGACCCCGATAACCCTGATGGGCCGAATAATCCTGACAAACCAGATAATCCTGATGACCCCAATACACCAAGCGACCCTTCCGATCCTGGTAACCCAAGCAATCCGTCGGAGCCTGGCGATGCAGATGGCCCGTCGAGCCCCGAAGAGCCAAGCGACTCCAACTTTTCTGGCGAGTCTGGTGGCCCGGGGGCTTCAAACGGAGACCAGAATGTAAGTTCCGATTTGTTGAAGAATGAAAAATCATGCAACACATTAGGCAAATCATCTGGGCAGGAAGGCTTGGGTGAGTTGAGTGAGAATGGC
>OLSE01001149.1_pt1 | contig 23732 bp, 17 predicted proteins | sample 1673191 | NCBI WGS metagenome assembly OLSE01 (sample SAMEA3136764, study PRJEB25190) | human gut metagenome | biome: human gut; feature: human-associated habitat; material: faeces | place: Austria | collected 2013
ATCAGCATCAACATTCCGGAACTGAAACTGGAGATCAAGGTTTCCGATGAAGAAATGCAGGCAAGAAAAGCTAAATGGCAGCCTCGTGAGCCAAAGGTAACAACAGGATATCTTGCAAGATATGCTGCCATGGTAACCTCCGGAAACAGAGGAGCGATCCTTGAGGTACCAAAAGCAAAATAAAGATGAACAAGTACCCGGCGGGAATTGCAGCATAACCTGTGATTCCTGCCTGAAAAGTTAGGAGGATACGTAAAGATGCAGCTTACAGGTGCTGAAATCATCGTTGAATGTTTAAAAGAACAGGGCGTTGACACTGTATTCGGATATCCGGGCGGTGCCATCCTGAATGTATATGACGCCCTCTATGAATATAAAGACCAGATCACACATGTACTGACCTCCCATGAGCAGGGAGCATCCCATGCAGCAGACGGATACGCAAGAGCTACCGGTAAAGTCGGCGTGTGTCTTGCAACTTCCGGTCCCGGAGCTACCAATCTGGTAACAGGAATCGCTACCGCATATATGGATTCCGTACCAATGGTGGCAATCACATGTAATGTAGGAACACCGCTGCTCGGAAAGGATTCTTTCCAGGAGGTTGATATTACAGGAATTGTAATGCCTATTACAAAGCACAGCTTTATCGTAAAAGACATTACTACTCTGGCAGACACTGTACGCAGAGCATTCTATATTGCAAAGAGCGGACGTCCCGGTCCTGTGCTTGTAGATGTGACCAAGGATGTGACAGGTGCGAAATATGAATATACTGCCTGCGCTCCTGCTGAGATCACACCGAAAACAGACACTATCAAAGACGAAGACATTGCAACTGCAGTACAGATGATCAAAGAAGCGAAGAGACCATTTATTTTTACAGGTGGCGGTACGATTATCTCAGAAGCATCCAGAGAAGTGACAGAGCTTGCTCACAGAATCGATGCTCCTGTATGTGACAGTCTTATGGGTAAGGGAGGATTTTCCGGAGAAGATCCTCTGTACACAGGAATGCTTGGAATGCATGGGACCAAAACTTCCAATCTCGGTGTCTCAGGCTGCGATCTCCTGATCGTGCTGGGAGCCAGATTCAGTGACCGTGTCACAGGAAACACGAAGACCTTTGCAAAGAATGCGAAGATTCTCCAGATTGACGTAGATGCTGCAGAGATTAACAAGAACATCGTAGTAGATGCAAGTGTAGTAGGAGATGAGAAAGAAGTTCTCAAACGTATTCTGGCAGAGGTTCCGGAAATGAGACATCCGGAATGGACTGCACATATCAGTGAACTGAAGGAAAAATATCCGTTAAGATATGATCATTCCCAGCTTACAGGCCCATACATTATTGAAAAGCTGTACGAACTGACAAAAGGAGATGCCATCATCACAACAGAGGTTGGACAGAACCAGATGTGGGCAGCTCAGTATTTCAAATACAAAGAGCCAAGAACCTTCCTTTCTTCCGGTGGTCTGGGAACTATGGGATATGGACTTGGAGCAGCCATCGGTGCCAAGATGGGAAGACCGGACAAGACAGTGGTAAACATTGCAGGTGACGGCTGCTTCCGTATGAATATGAATGAGATCGCAACAGCAGTCCGCTGTGGCAGACCTTTAATTGAAATTGTATTGAACAATCATGTACTGGGAATGGTGCGTCAGTGGCAGACCTTGTTCTATGACCACAGATATTCCCATACAATTTTAAATGATGCAGTAGATTTTGTGAAGCTGGCAGAAGCCATGGGAGCAAAAGCAATCCGTATCACAAAGATGGAAGAGGTAGAGCCTGCATTAAAAGAGGCTCTGGCATGTCCGGGACCTATCGTACTTGACTGTATGATCGATCAGGATCTCAGCGTATTCCCGATGGTACCGGCAGGCGCAAGCATTGATGATATTTTTGATGAGGAGGATATGAAAAACAATGAGCAGAGTGTATAATTTTTCCGCAGGACCGGCTGTACTGCCGGAAGAGGTACTGAAAGAAGTAGCAGAGGAGATGATGGACTATCAGGGCTCCGGTATGTCTGTAATGGAAATGAGCCACAGAAGTGCTGATTTCCAGAAGATTATTGACGAGGCAGAGCAGGATCTCCGTGATCTGATGAAGATTCCGGATAACTATAAGGTATTATTCCTTCAGGGCGGAGCTTCCCAGCAGTTCGCAGCAATCCCTATGAACCTTATGAAGAACAAGGTTGCTGATTACATTGTAACAGGACAGTGGGCAAAGAAAGCATACCAGGAAGCGCAGAAATATGGAAAAGCAAACAAGATCGCTTCTTCCGAGGATAAGACTTTCTCCTATATTCCTGACTGCAGTGACCTTCCGATCAGCCCGGATGCAGACTATGTATACATTTGTGAAAACAACACAATTTACGGAACAAAATTCAAGAAACTTCCCAACACAAAAGGAAAAACTCTGGTAGCAGATGTTTCCTCCTGCTTTTTATCCGAGCCTGTTGATGTATCCAAATATGGCATCATCTATGGCGGTGTACAGAAGAATATCGGACCTGCAGGTATGGTAATCTCCATCATCCGCGAAGATTTGATCACAGATGATGTTCTGGAAGGAACACCTACTATGCTGAAATTCAAAACACAGGCAGACGCAGGTTCTCTTTACAATACTCCAAACTGCTACTGCATCTATGTATGCGGTAAGGTCTTCAAATGGCTGAAGAAAATGGGCGGCCTGGAAGAAATGCAGAGACGTAACATTGAGAAAGCGAAAATCCTCTATGATTTCCTTGATCAGAGCAAGCTTTTCAAAGGAACTGTTGTACCGGAAGACCGTTCTCTCATGAATGTACCATTCGTAACAGGTGACAAGGACATGGATGCCAAATTTGTAAAAGAAGCAAAAGAGGCAGGACTTGTAAACTTAAAGGGACACCGTACAGTGGGCGGTATGCGTGCAAGTATCTACAACGCTATGCCAAAAGAAGGCGTAGAAGCACTGGTTGCTTTCATGAAGAAGTTTGAGGAGGAAAATGCATAATGTTTCAGTATCATTGCCTGAATCCCATTGCAGAAAAAGGTCTGGGATTATTTGATGAAGAATATAAGAAAAGCGAAGATCTGCAGAAGTGTGATGCAGTCCTTGTAAGAAGTGCAAAGATGCATGACATGGAGCTTCCTGAGAGCGTGAAGGTAATCGCACGTGCAGGTGCGGGTGTCAACAATATTCCTGTAAAGGACTGTGCAGAGAAAGGTGTGGTAGTATTTAACACACCGGGCGCCAATGCAAACGGTGTGAAGGAGCTTGTACTTGCAGGCATGCTCCTTGCTTCCCGTGATATCGTAGGCGGTATCGAATGGGTTGCCAAAGAGAAAGACCAGGAAGACATCGATAAACTCGCTGAGAAACAGAAAAAACAGTTCGCAGGATGCGAGATCATGGGCAAGAAACTGGGTATCATCGGTCTTGGTGCCATCGGAGCAATGGTGGCAAATGCTGCTTCTGCACTTGGAATGGAAGTATACGGATATGACCCGTACATCTCTATTGATGCTGCATGGAATCTTTCCCGCACCATCAAGCACATCAAGAGCCTGGATGAGATTTATTCCCAGTGTGATTACATCACCATCCATGTGCCTCTTCTTGACAGCACAAAACAGATGATCAACAAAGAAGCGTTAGACAAGATGAAAGACGGCGTAGTACTTCTGAACTTTGCCCGGGATCTTCTGGTTGATGAGGATGCTCTGATCGAAGCATTAGACAGCGGAAAAGTAAAGAAATATGTGACAGACTTTGCAAACCATACAGTAGCAGGACATAAGGGAATCCTGGTAACTCCACACCTTGGAGCATCTACAGAAGAATCCGAAGAAAACTGTGCGGTAATGGCTGTAAAAGAAGTGAGAGATTTCCTCGAGAACGGAAATATCAAGAACTCTGTAAACTTCCCGAACTGCGACATGGGAACCTGCGTAGCAGTAGGACGTATCGCCATCTGCCACAAAAATATCCCGAACATGATCAGCCAGTTCACCAAGATCCTTGGTGCAGAAGGCCTGAACATCGCAGATATGACAAACAAGAGCAAAGGCGAATACGCATATACTCTCATTGATCTGGAAAGCGCAGCATCCAGAGAAGCACTGGATGAGCTGAAAGCAATTGAAGGTGTTTCCAGAGTTCGTGTGGTAAAATAATAGTCAGACCATATTATTAACAAGATAAAAAATCTCCTGCTTTAATTACATGATTGTAATGAGCAGGAGATTTTTTACATTGAAACCGCCGTGTACTGAATGGTACGCATGGTGGTAGTGTGCCATGCTTGTTTGGTTTATTTTATCGTTTGCTGTCTATCCATCGGCAGATATAATGTGCAACTATATCTCCGGCGAGAATAGCAAAGAAGAGAGCAACATATTTCATCATGGATTCACCTCTTTCTGATTAAGATCATGCAAACGAAGTAGCTAACAACATTTTGTGCCTGCTCAATAAAAGAAGCCCTTTTCGGCAGTGCCGCGGGCCTCCTTAACTATGAATTAGGCGGGTATCTGTAATGAAATAGACATTCCGTTGGATTCAGTTATCAGTTCACGCCTCTTGATTTCATAAAGTCAAGAACCTCTTCTTTGGTGGACATAACGCGAAGAGCACCCTTGCGTGTGGTGATCAGAGAAGCTGCCGCATTTGCGAATGTGAGCAGTTCTTTTAAGTTCTCTTCTGTCAGATTGTCCAGACCATGTTCCAGAACATAGTTTAAGGAACTTGCGCAGAAGGTATCGCCTGCACCTGTTGTCTCGATAGTCTTTTCCTGAAGGAAAGGAGCAGCCTCTACTTTCATGTCTTTGTAGTAAGCGCGGCTTCCGTCTTTTCCAAGTGTGATAAGGATAAGAGGAATGTTATATTTCTCTTTCAGAAGTGCGGCACCCTTGTCATAGTCTGTAGTTCCGAACAGGAATTCAACTTCGTTATCTGAGATTTTCAGAATATCGCATTTGCCAAGACCGTATTCGATCTCTGCCTTTGCGTCATCCAGAGATTTCCATAATGGCGGGCGAAGGTTCGGGTCGAAGCTGATGATACATCCGGCTTCTTTTGCAACGTCGATGGCATAGCGGGTTGCCTCGCGTACTCCTTCGTGAGTGGAAGAAAGTGTTCCAAAGTGGAAGATTCTGGAATCTCTGATCAGGTCTTCCTGGATTTCGTCTTTGGTAAGCATCATATCTGCACCCGGGTTACGGTAGAAGGAGAAATCTCTGTCTCCGTCAGGATAAGTATGTACAAAGGCAAGTGTTGTGTGTACCTCGTTGTCGATCACAAGGTTGCGGGTGTCGATCCCTACTTCCTCTACGGCATTCTTAAGCTGGGTTCCGAACATGTCGTTTCCGACTTTGCCGATGAATGCAGTTTTTTTGCCAAGCTTCTCAAGCATTGCAAGCACGTTGCATGGAGCACCGCCCGGATTGGCTTCCAGCATTGGATTTCCCTGTGCGCTGTTTCCGTTTTCAGTAAAGTCAATCAATAATTCGCCTAATGCGGTTACGTCAAAGGCTTTGTTTCCCATTTTGTATCCTCCTTGTTGTGATGGAAAGAAGCATAGTATCCGGAACAAGATTCTTTCCATAGTTAATAACATAAATTTAGCGCAGGAAAGGGAATTTGTCAAACAATTTTCTTTATTTTTTTGTGCAAAGATGCTAAAATAAACATAACTTGATTTGTTATTGTTTACAGGTGACGTTTAATGTACCATAAATACGCTGCCGGTAAGAGTAACCGATCATCGTATTTCTGACAATCGGGGAGGTAGCACAGCTATGGACGAAAAAGTATACGGCTATATGGACTGGCCGAGGATTGAAGCTATTGTGTATGGAGAGGAAACTGCTCCCAGAGATGTGATGGGACCAAGGATCACACAGGACGGAGTTCTTATTCAGGGATTTTTTCCTGATGCAGAGGAAGTAAGTGTGATCAGCGGAAAGAAAACCTATGTCTGCGAGAAAGAGGACGAGGCCGGATATTTTGCAGTATTGCTTCCTGTACGCAAGGTGCCGGAATACAGATTTCTTATAAAAATGGGAGAGACAGAGAAAGAATGTTATGATCCCTATGCTTTTCCATGCCAGATCACAGAGGAAGAGGAGAAGGCTTTCTGCGCAGGTGTTTATTATGAGGCATATAAGAAGCTGGGCGCTCATCCAATGGAGATTAAAGGAGTGAAAGGTACTCTTTTTGCTGTCTGGGCTCCGAACGCAGTGAGTGTAAATATTGCAGGTGATTTTAATGGATGGATTGGACGTGCAACTATTATGCATCGTATGCCTATGTCCGGTATCTTTGAGCTGTTTGTACCCGGGGTAGAGGCAGGGACACATTATAAATATGAAATTAAAGTCAAAGGCGGCGAAGTTCTGTTAAAGGCTGATCCTTATGGGAACAGTGCAGACCATGATCCTGAGGGAGCATCTGTGGTAGCAGATGTAAGTGCTTTTCAGTGGAATGACGGAGACTGGATGAAAGAGCGTCACAGATTTGATGACAGGAAACAGCCGGTTTCTATATACGAAACATCTCTGGAGGAATGGAAATCCGCTGAGGAGCTGGTGGAATTTCTGGCAGAGGAAGATTTTACCCATGTGGAACTCCATCCTGTGATGGAATACCTGGATGATATTACAGGTGGTTATTCTACATATGCATATTATGCACCTACTTCCAGATTTGGAAGCGTGGCGGATTTTCAGAAGCTGGTAGATGATCTGCATCAGGCGGGGGTCGGTGTGATCCTGGACTGGACACCTGCACAGTTCCCGCGTTATGCCTCCGGTCTGGAGAAATTTGACGGAACACCTCTTTATGAGAGACAGAATCCGGCAGAGGCCATTCATCCGTTCTGGGGGACACTGCTCTATAATTACGGAAGCCCTATGGTGAAAGATTTCCTGATCTCCAATGCCTGCTTCTGGGCTGAGGTCTACCATGCTGACGGTCTGCGTATGGACGATGTGGATGCCATGCTGTATCTGGATTATGGCAGAAATCCGGGAGAGTGGACACCTAATATTTACGGAACCAATGAAAATCTGGATGCTCTGGAATTTCTGAAGCATCTGAATTCTGTGATAAAGGAGAGAAATCCCGGATTGCTTTTAGTTGCTCAGGAGAACGGACTCTGGCCGGAGCTGACAGACAGTGTGGAGAATGACCATCTGGGATTTGACTATAAATGGAGTGGCGGATGGACAAAAGATCTGCTTGAATACCTGAGCAAGGATCCTATTGAGAGAAAGAATTACCATGATCAGCTGACTATGTCCATGCTCTATGCATACTGCGAACATTATATTCTGACGCTTGGCAGCAGGGATGTTGGTACATTGAAGGATTTCGCGGATAAGCTGCCGGGAAGTGAAGAACAGAAGAATGCGCAGATCAGAGAGGCTTATGCTTATATGATGCTTCATCCGGGATGCAAGATGATGGCACCGGATAAAGATATGCCGAAAGAACTGGAGGTATTTGTCAAAGACCTCAATAATATGTATCTTGCTCATCCTGCACTTTATCAGCTGGATGATGAATATGATGGATTTGAATGGGTTCAGCTGATGAAGTATGAGGAGAATGTGATCGCATTCATGAGAAAGACAGAGAAACCGGAAGAAACTATTCTGGCTGTCTGCAATTTCGCGGCAATCCCATATGAAAACTACAATGTGGGAGTTCCTTTTGCCGGCAAATATAAAGAAATCTTTAACAGTGATGATAAAAAGTATGGTGGTAATGGTGTAGTAAATACGAGAGTTAAAGCAGCGAAGAAGGCTGAGTGTGATGAGAGAGAGTATTCCATCACATTGAAGCTTCCGGCACTTGGTGTGGCAGTCTTTACCTGCACTCCGGAAGAAACTGAGAAAAAGCCTGCTGCCGAGCACAGCCAGATCAAGAAATCCATCACCAAGACAAGAACTGTACGAAAGGCTGCCGGGAAAACAAAAGCGGCTGTAAAAACCGCAGTGAAACCGTTGACGAAAAAGGTGACAAAAGAAGCACCCCAAATAGTGAATAAAACGGAGGAGAAAATACCGGTCAAAAAGGACTTGACAGAGAAGAAATAATATTATAAACTAAATGCTGTGGCTGTCAGAATTATCAATTTCTGACAGATTACAGCATAAGCTGAAATAGCTCAGTCGGTAGAGCACTTCACTCGTAATGAAGGGGTCGTGAGTTCGAGTCTCATTTTCAGCTTGAAAGATATTGGGCAATTGTAATTTTATAGAAAATCCGCTATACTGAAAAGCAGAGTATAGTGGATTTTTTATGTTTTTATGGAGGTTCGTATGGTGAGTATCTTAAAATTGCCGGTAGGAATTGAAATGATTGTAAAGAGAAATTTACGTTACTGTCCACACGCCACTATCCCGCGAGGTGTTTTGGCATGAATATGCAAAAATCCCGAGACATACAAGCCAAAATTCCATTGCCGCAGGCAATCTGGAATGAATTTTGGCTAAGTTACTGTGAACGGAGTGAACAGTAACAAATTTACTTGACAATCTCGGGCCTATCCTTTAATATAACTTTTGGATTATACCAAATAAATAATGACCGGGAATCTATCAAGAAGAATGGTTGATTTCCGGTTTTCTTATGTGGACATCATGGTCAGGAGTGCACGCAGACTGGATGGAACAAAAACGGACCGGATATATCTATAATTGGAAAAATGGACATATACAGATGCGAAACCATGCAGAGACTGGCACTGTAACAGGCGTCAGCATTGGCATAAACCGATGTAGGGGCGAGAGCTTTTACGCGTGGTTTCGTATCTTTTTTAGTATAAAGAGGTTGGTATCATTTTGACATGAAAGGAGCTGAATATAATTGGCAGAGGTTTCACTTGAACTGAAGGAGATAAAGAAAAGTTTTACAGAAGGCGAAGCAGTTCTGGATAATATCAGTCTTGAGATTAGCAAAGGGGAGTTTATTACTTTGCTGGGATCTTCGGGATGCGGCAAGACGACAACATTGCGAATCATTGCCGGTCTGGAACAGCCCGATGCAGGAAGTGTCTGGCTGGATGGTAGGGAAGTGACAGGTCTGGAGCCGAACCAGAGGGATGTGAATACGGTATTTCAGAATTATGCCCTCTTTCCGCATATGAATGTTGCGGAGAATATTGGCTATGGTCTGAAACTGAAAAAAGTTCCTAAGAGTGAGATCAGGAAAAAAGTTTCTCAGATGCTGGAACTGGTGCAGCTTGAAGGATATGAAAAAAGAAAGCCTTCCGAACTCTCGGGCGGTCAGAAACAGAGAGTTGCCATTGCGAGAGCACTGGTGAATAATCCCAAGGTACTGCTTCTGGATGAGCCGCTGGGAGCACTGGATCTGCAGCTTCGCCGTGCGATGCAGATAGAACTGAAGCATCTGCAGAAGAAACTGGGAATTACATTTATCTATATCACTCATGATCAGGAAGAAGCTATCAATATGTCTGACAGGATCGCGGTGATGAAGGACGGACGTATAGAGCAGATCGGAACACCGGATGAGATCTATAATCATCCAAAGACCAGTTATGTGGCAACATTTGTAGGAAATGCAAATATCCTGCATGGGGTTGCAGAGAGTATTCAGGGAGAGAATGCAATCGTAAAGATTGGAAATGACAGGGTAATTGTAAAGCTTGAAACAAGTCAGCAGGATACAGGGGATACAAGGGCAAAACAATACCTGGCAGCAGGAGAGAAAGTAACTCTGGCTGTGAGAAGCGAAAATATATTGTTACAGGAAACTGCTGTAATCGGTGATACCGGTACAGATCACAGAGACACTGTTGATATAAGTGTGTCAGGCGGTGGTTTGGATGCACATAATAAGAATAGTGTATCAGGTTTACAGGCAACTGTTACAGAGAAGAACTTCGCAGGAGGTCAGCTTCGTGTAACTCTGAAGCTGAGCGATGGTACACAATTGATCGCCAGCAGATACGGAATCGACGCATCCGTAGCAGAAGGCCAGACAGTTAGATGCAGTTTCCTGCCGGCAGATGCAGTACTGGTAGACAGGGAGGATATTCATGAAGAAGCGTAGAAACCGTTCTGACAGTTCTGCATGGATGGCACTTCCACTGTATATTTTTACCATTGTGTTTGTGGTATGCCCCCTTATCTATATGGTGGCGCTTAGTTTTGCTACGCCCTCCAGAGGATTTGGGGTGACCTGGAAATTTACGCTGGACAATTACAGAAATATTCTGGAACCTGTATACCTGAATACATTTGTGGAATCACTGAAGCTGGCATTTACCAGTACGATAGTGATCGCTTTGATCGGCTATCCGTTCGGGTATTTCATGGCGAGGCTGCCGGAGCACAGAAAGAAAAAGGCACAGCTTTTGTTATCCACGCCGTTCTGGGTAAATTCCCTGATCCGTCTGTATGGCTGGATCATTATTCTGCAGAAAAAAGGACTTTTGAACTTTGTATTGATGAAACTTGGGATCATTGAGAAACCGCTGTCCATTCTGTATAGCTATCCGGCAATTGTGATCGGTATGATTTATGTGCTTCTCCCGTTTATGATCATGTCTGTATATTCCAGCGCAGAGAAGCTGGACTGGTCTTATGTGGAGGCTGCCAGAGACCTTGGGGCATCCAGAATGCAGGCATTTTTTACCATAACACTGAAGCTTACACTGCCCGGGCTGCTTTCGGGTGTGATCCTGACTTTCGTGCCATCCATGGGACTGTTCTTTATTGCAGATATCCTGGGCGGAAATAAAGTGGTACTTGTGGGAAGTCTGATACAGGATCAGATGACAAGAGGAAGTAACTGGCCCTTTGCAGCAGCACTTGCTGTGGTGATGATGGTACTTACAACTGTACTGATCATGATTTACAGGAAAGTGACAAATGCCAGAGAACTGGAGGGAATCGGATGAAAAAGAATTCAAGATTTGCCGGATTTTATATGGGGCTGATTTTCTTCCTGATGTATCTCCCTATTGCAGTAGTGATCGTTTTCTCATTTAATGAATCCAAACTGCCAGTGAAATTTACAGGCTTTTCCCTGAAATGGTATCAGGAACTTTTCCATGACAGAGCAATGCTGGAAGCACTGGTGAACAGTCTGATCCTTGGGGTATTAAGCTGTCTGGTTAGTGCAGTGATCGGTACTCTGGGTGCAGTTGGGTTATCAAGGATTCACTGGAAGTCAAAAGGGGCGCTGGAATATATTTCCATATTGCCGTTAATGATACCGGAGATTATCCTTGGTATGGTGCTGATGGCGTTCTTTTATATGCTGAACCTGCCCTTTGGCATGCTGACACTGTTAATAGGTCATACGGTATTCTGTGTGCCTTATATTCTGATGGAAGTGAAGGCAAGACTGGCAGGCATGGATCCGGCACTGGAAGAGGCAGCCAGAGATCTGGGGGCAGGACCTTTCCGGGCTTTCCGGGATATTACGCTGCCCTTAATTATGCCGGCGGTAATTTCAGGTTCGCTGCTTGCGTTTGCCATGTCTATGGATGATGTGGTAATAAGTATCTTTGTAAACGGACCCCGTCTGTCTACCCTGCCCATCAAGGTGTACACACAGCTGAAAACAGGGGTGACGCCGGAAATCAATGCGTTGTGTACCATTCTGCTGGCAGCTACACTGATTATTTTTATTGTTTATTCACTGATAACAAAGAAGAAAAAATAAATGATATAGCTTTTAGGAACATTCTGAACAGCCGGTCAATGCTTTTGGAACAGCCGGATTATAAAAAACAGAGAAAAATACATTCAGAGGAAGGAAAAGATGATGAACAAACTGATTGAGTTAAAAAATCTGACCAAGAATTTTGATGATCAGCAGGTTTTGCGTGGCATCAATCTGGATATTTACGAAAAGGAATTCCTGACGCTTTTGGGACCCAGCGGATGTGGAAAGACAACCACCCTTCGAATCATTGCAGGCTTTGAAGAACCAAGTGACGGAGAAGTACTGTTTAACGGGATTGAGATTTCCAAGCTTCCCCCGTACAAGAGAGAGGTTAATACTGTGTTTCAGAAGTATGCTCTTTTTCCTCATTTAAATGTGGCGGAGAACATCGGTTTCGGGCTGAATCTGAAGAAGGTCGATAAAACTGTCATCGCCCAGAAAGTGGAGCGTATGCTGAAGATGGTTGGTCTGGAAGGCTTTGGGAAAAGAGATGTAACTCTGCTCTCCGGTGGACAGCAGCAGCGAGTGGCCATTGCCAGAGCTCTGGTAAATGAGCCGAAGGTTCTGCTTTTAGATGAGCCCCTGGGTGCACTGGATGCAAAGATCCGTAAACAGATGCAGGTAGAATTAAAGAAAATCCAGCAGGAAGTCGGCATCACTTTCATCTATGTTACCCATGACCAGGAAGAAGCCCTGTCCATGTCAGATACGGTTGTTGTTATGAATAACGGTGAGATTCAGCAGATCGGTTCTCCTACAGATATCTACAATGAGCCGGAAAATCGTTTTGTTGCAGGCTTTATCGGTGAATCTAATATTATCGAGGGAACCATGATCCGTGATTATCTGGTTGCTTTTGACGGATTTGAGTTTGAATGTGTGGATAAGGGATTTGAAGATAATGAAGAGATTGAAGTTGTATTAAGACCTGAGGATCTGGATATCGTAGATCCCGGTCAGGCAAAGATCAGGGGAATCGTGCGCAATATTACCTTCAAGGGTGTGCATTATGAAATCCTGATCGAGACAGAACTTCGTACTTATATGGTTCATACCACAGATTATGCGGAAGTCGGAAGGGAAGTGGGACTGAAATTCGGGCCTGAAGACATCCATGTTATGTGTAAGATGGGAAGCTACTGATGAAACAGTACAGAAATCTTATCAAACCATATCTTGTGTGGGCATTTGTGGTCATTGTCATCCCGCTGATACTGATCGCATTATATGCATTTACAGAAGATGGAAACGAGGTGCTGACGTTCTCCTTTACCCTGGAGAATTTCCGCAAATTCCTGGAAGCTACGTATATGAGCGTTATTTTCAAGTCCTTTAAGCTTGGAATCTTGACGACGGTCATCTGTCTGGGACTTGGCTATCCGCTGGCATATATTATTTCCAAATGTCCGGAGAAATCCCAGAGTCTTCTGATCCTGCTGGTAACTATTCCAGAATGGATCAATATGCTTCTGCGTACTTATGCATGGATGAACCTGCTGTCGGACAATGGTATCATCAACCATTTGCTTGGATTACTGGGGATTTCCCCGGTGACAATGATGTATACGGATTTTTCCGTAGTGGTTGGTCTGGTCTGTAACTTTATGCCATTTATGATCATCCCGATCCACACATCCCTGAGCAAGATGGATAAATCCTTTATCGAGGCTGCCTATGACCTGGGGGCAAATAAATTTCAGACCTTTACAAAGGTTATCTGGAAATTGTCCATCCCCGGTGTGCTCAATGGAATCATGATGGTATTCCTGCTGTCTATTTCCACATTCGTTATTCCGAAACTTCTCGGAGGCGGACAGTACATGCTGATCGGTAACCTGATCGAATCTCAGTTTATCTCTGTTGGTGACTGGAACTTCGGAAGTGCGATTTCTCTGATTCTGGCTGTGCTCATTCTGATCTTTATGAGCCTAATGAAGAAGATGGATAAAGATGAATAAGGGAGGACGGCATGAAACGTAATAATAAATTTTTCTCAATGTTATATGTAGTACTCTGCCTTGCTTTCTTTTATCTGCCGATCCTGGTGACGATGATCTTTTCCTTTAACTCATCCAAGTCACTGACCAGATTTACAGGCTTTTCCCTGCGCTGGTATCAGGAACTTCTCGGTAACGGGGAAGTAATTAAGGCGGTTTATGTATCTGTTACCATTGCGATCATTGCAACCATTGTTTCTACAATACTTGGAACCATTACAGCGATCGGCTTATCCAAATCAAAGAAGGTAATCAAAGAGCTGCTTTTGAATATTAATAATATTCCGATCCTGAATCCTGAGATCGTAACAGCCATCAGCCTGATGCTGTTGTTCTCTTCTCTGGGATTTCGAAAAGGGTATCTGACTATGCTGCTGGCACATATTGCATTCTGTACCCCGTATGTAATTACCAGCGTTTATCCGAAGGTAAGGGCTCTGGATCCGAATATGGCAAATGCTGCCATGGACCTTGGGGCAACACCTTTTCAGGCTCTGACAAAGGTTATCGTGCCGATGATCAAAGAGGGTATTTTCGCAGGCGCGCTGCTTGCATTTACCATGTCATTTGATGATTTCGTTATTTCCTATTTCGTATCAGGAAATGGTGTAAAGAATATCTCTATTGTTGTATATAATATGACAAAGCGTATCAATCCGACGATCAATGCTTTGTCAACCATCGTGATCGTAGTCATCATCGTGGTACTGCTTTTGTCCAATCTGCTTCCGAAGTTTAAGAATAAAGCCAGAAAGCTGAACAGGAAAGCAGTAAAAATTGTCTCTGCAGTTCTGGTTGTTGCTGTTACGGCAGGGCTGATCAAATGGGGATTCGTGGCACAGTCCACTCATGTGCTGAAAGTTTACAATGCAGGAGAGTACATGGATCTTTCCCTGCTGGAGGATTTCGAAAAAGAATATGATTGTACCATCGTATACGAGACTTTTGAGTCAAATGAGATGATGTACACCAAGCTTTCAAGCGGTGAGACTTATGATGTGCTGATCCCGTCTGATTACATGATTGAGAGACTGATCAAAGAAGAATATCTGCAGGCACTTGACTGGAAAGAAATTCCGAATAAGAAAAATCTGCTGAATGATGTCATGAACCAGAGCTATGATCCGGGCAACCGTTATTCCTGTCCGTATTTCTGGGGAACAGTAGGAATCCTTTATGATAAGACAGTAGTAGATGAGGCTGATCTGAAAGATGGCTGGAATCTTCTGTGTAATCCGAAATATAAAGGAAATATTTACATGTATGATTCTGAGAGAGATTCCTTTATGATAGCATTAAAAGCACTTGGGTATTCCATGAATACTACAAATGAGTCTGAGATCGAGGAGGCTTATCAGTGGCTGATCGATCAGCGTGACACTATGGATCCGATTTATGCAGGCGATGATGTGATCGACAACATGATTTCAGGAAACAAAGCGCTGGCAGTTGTGTACTCCGGAGATGCATCTTACATTATCAGTGAAAACCCGAATCTGGACTACTTCACACCGGAACAGGGAACCAACAGATGGTATGATGCAATGGTTATCACAAAGGACTGCAGCGAAGTACAGCTTGCCCATGAATTTATTGATTTTATGATCAGTGATAAATCTGCTCTTTCCAATACGGAAGAAGTAGGGTATACTTCTACAGTGAAGAGTGCTTTTGAAACCATGAAGGAGGGGGACTATGCCGGAATCAGTTCTTATATTCCGGATACAACCAACCCGAATAACGAAATCTTTGCTTATCAGCAGCCAAAGATCAAGCAGAAATTTGCGGAACTCTGGACAAAAGTAAAAGCAAAGTAAAAAAGGATGGCCGCTGTCTGCCGATACGGTGGAAGGCGGATAGTGGCTGAGATAGACAACAATGCAGAGCATAAGAAGGGAGATCATTTATGAAAAAAAGAGTACTTGCAGTAGTGATGTGTGCATTAATGGCAGGAACAGCATTCACCGGATTCAAGGATGCAGGAGATGATAAAGAACTTGTTCTCTTTACCTGGGAGGGAATGTTCCCGCAGGAAGTTCTGGATGATTTTGAAAAAGAGACAGGAGTTAAGGTTGTTTATTCAAACTTCGATACAGATGAAACCATGCTTGAGAAGCTTTCCATGGCAAAGGGCGGCGACTATGATATTGTAATCGCAGATGATTATATTCTGGAAACTGCGATCCAGGAAGGACTTGCAGAGAAGCTTGACAAGGATTCTCTGGAGAATATCGGAAATATCAACCCATTATATCAGGGACAGTTCTATGATCCGGATGACGAATATACAGTTCCTTACGGAGCAGGCATCCCGCTGATCGTTTATGATCCGGAACAGGTGGATATTGATATCAAAGGATATAAAGATCTCTGGGATCCGTCTCTTGAGGACAGCATTGCACTGACTGCAAACTATCGTGTGATCAATGGTATCACCCAGCTTTCCATGGGCGAGAGCATGAATGAAGAGGACGTTGACGTGATCAAGAAGACAGGAGAGAAGCTTCTGGAACTTGCTCCGAATGTACGTCTGATCCAGGATGACAATACACAGAATGCACTTCTCAACGGAGAAGCAAGTGTTGCATTTCTTTATACCTCTCAGGTAACAGCTGCTCTGGCTGAGAATCCTGATCTGAAGGTGGTATATCCGGAAGAAGGACTTGGATTTGGTATTATGGGTATGTTTATTCCAAGTGAAGCGCCGGATAAAGATGCGGCATATTCTTTCATGGATTACATCATGCAGCCGGAGGTTGCAGCGAAATGCACAGACTATATCGGCTATTACAGCACAAATAAAGCAGCAGATGAGCTGGTAAATCCGGATCTGGTAGTTCCGGATGATGTTACAAAGGGCGAGATCGTCCAGAATGTAAGCCAGGACGCAGACGCACAGTATCAGAAGAACTGGACTGAATTTAAGGCTGCCTGCGACTAAGGGGTTAATCAACTAAGGAGTTAATATGGATGTTTACAAGGGAACTGGTGCCTTTTCCGGAATTGCCATCGGTAAGATACTGTATTATCATAAAAGCGAATATCAGATGCGCCAGTACGAAATCACAGATGTGAAAACAGAGCTGAATATTTTCCGGCAGGCGCGCACCAGAGTCATGGAGCAGCTGGAGGATTTATATGAAAAAAACTGCATAATTCAGGGAACCCAGGCAGAGATTTTTCTCAGACAGAAGAATCTGCTGGAGGGAAAAAGCTTTCAACGTGCCATTGAGAGTGTCATACAGAGTGAAAAAGTAAATTCTGCCTATGCGGTAATGACTACAAGGGATGAGATGCTTAAGACTTTCAGAACTCTGGAAGAGCCTGCGATTAAAGAACGGTTGGATAATATGCGGGAGATTTCCGACCGCCTGATCGGTGAACTGGGAGGTATCTCTCCCAGGATAGATCTTGGGGATGAGCCTGTGATCGTTGTGACGGAGAGTATCACGCCAACAGAACTGATGGAGATGGATAAGGATAAACTGATGGCTATTGTTACCCATCATGGTTCCGACATGTCTCATGCTGCCATTATGGCAAAAACAATGAATATACCGGCTCTGCTGGAAATTGACACAGATTCGGAGTGGGACGGACGGCAGGCTATTGTGGACGGATATACCGGAACTTTGTATATTGATCCGGATGAAGAGGTAAAAAAAGAATATGAGATCCGCAGGCAGGCTGATAAAGAAGAAAGGGAAGAACTTCTGAAATTAAGGAAAGAACCGGATATCACAAAAGATGGCAGAAAAATTGAAATCTATGCCAATATCGGAAATATGGATGACCTGAACAGTGTGCTGTATTACGGAGCTGCCGGGATTGGTCTTCTGCGCAGTGAATTCCAGTATCTTGGAAGAGAAAATTATCCTCGTGAAAATGAGCTGTTTCTTGCATACAAAAAGATTGCGGAGACCATGGGAGAAAAGCTCACTGTGATCCGTACGGCAGATCTCGGAGCAGACAAGCAGGCAGAATATCTGAATATCCCGGACGAGACAAATCCGATCATGGGGAACAGAGGAATCCGTCTCTGCCTTGACAGAAAAAGAATGTTCAAGGCACAGCTTCGGGCAATTTTCAGGGCGAGTGCATATGGAAACCTGGCGCTGATGTATCCGATGATCAGCTCAGAAGAGGAAATGGATGAGATCGAAGAAATTATCCGGGAAGTAAAGAGCGGGCTGGATGAAAAAGGAATTCCGTATAAACATATTAAGACAGGAATCATGATCGAGACTCCGGCAGCAGTCATGATCAGCCGGGAGCTTGCCAGAAGAGTGGATTTCCTGAGTCTTGGAACCAATGACCTGAGTCAGTATACACTGGCGATGGACAGACAGAATCCGCTTCTGCGTAAGAAATATAATGACCATCACCCGGCAGTGCTGCGTATGATTCAAATGGTGATCGAAGCGGGACATGCAGAAAACAGACGTGTCTGTATCTGCGGGGAACTTGCTGCAGATACTGCCCTGACAGAAGAATTTCTGAGGATGGGTGTGGACTGTCTCTCTGTAGTGCCGGCATGTATTTTGCCGGTAAGAAAAGCACTGAGACAGGTGGATCTGTCCGGAGATGATAAAGGTGCGTGAATTTGGTGAAAAGTAAAGTGGTATTACTTCCCTGCCGGGAATATGATGAAGAAAAAATCTATATGCTGCTGAAACAGGGGCTGGATTTTCTGGGTGGAGTGGAGACTCTGATTCCAAAGGATGCGAAGATCCTGCTGAAGCCGAATCTGCTGAAAAAAGCAGAGGTAGAGAAAGCAGTGATCACACATCCGGTTGTAGTAGGAGCCTTTGCGGGAATCCTGCGTGAAAGTGGGTATGAGAATATTGTGCTTGCAGATTCCTGCGGTCATGGAACTACTCAGGCAGTGATCCGCGGAACAGGAATGGATACTTATCTGGAGAAATATCATATTCCGGCTGTTGATTATTCTGAGGGCGTGAAAACTGCTTATCCGCAGGGAGTCCAGGCAAAGGAATTTATCCTGCCAAAAGAACTATTGGAGCAGGACTGTGTGATTTCCCTGAGCAAGATGAAAACACATGCATTAGAACGTATCACCGGTGCGGTTAAGAACAGCTATGGGTTTATATATGGATTCCATAAAGCGAAGGGGCACACGCAGTACCCGAGTGCAGACAGCTTTGCCAGAATGCTTATTGATCTGAATAAATGTGTGGCACCGAAGCTGTATGTGATGGATGGGATTGTGGCCATGGAGGGCAACGGACCGGGTTCGGGAGATCCGGTTCCTATGAATGTACTACTGATGTCCACCGATCCGGTTGCACTGGACAGTGTATTCAGCCGTCTGGTTTATCTGAAACCGGAGATGGTTCCGACGAACTATCATGGCGAGAAAATGGGACTTGGTACATGGAAAGAAGAGGAGATTACCCTTCTGACACCAGACGGGGAGATTTCCATGGCAGAGGCAGTGAAAAAATACGGAAATCCGGCTTTTAATGTAGACCGCACAGAAGTGCGAAAGAATATCTGGACAAGAATGGCGGGAGCGTTAAACATTTTTCAGAAAAAACCATATATAGAAGCTGATAAATGTGTCCGCTGCGGGATCTGTGTGCAGAGCTGTCCGGTTCCGGGGAAAGCTGTGGATTTCAGAAAAGGCAAAGGAAAGCCGCCGGTATATGATTACAGAAAGTGTATCCGCTGTTTCTGCTGCCAGGAGATGTGCCCGAAAAAAGCAATCAAAGTGAAGTAGATGAAAAGCAGATAATAAAAAGCGCAACTGTTTATAGAATTGCCATGGTATTTTCGCAGGATCTGGACAGAGGAAAGCCGGACAATTACCAAAAAGCACATAACAGAGGATGAGAATATCTCGGATTGAGACAGATTCTATCCTAAGTTATGTGCTTTTTTGAGTCATATCCCTCTTTAACCGAATCAGGAAAGTTCCCTGCTTTGGCTGCGAATATTCGTTATTCGTCTGACTATGGCTGTCGAAGATACAAAATCTATCTTCCGAGGCTTCTGCTTATCTCGCGGATGAATTCCGGAGTAGTACCACAGCATCCTCCGACAACAGACGCACCATTTTCGATCAGAACCTTCATATGTTCTGCAAAGCTTTTGGCGTCCATACTGTAAATGGCATTTCCCTGATCATCAATCGTCGGCATACCGGCATTAGGTTTGGCGATGACAGGAATGGATACGTTCTCTTTGATATTGCGGACAACGGATACCAGCTGGTCAGGTCCTACAGAACAGTTGATCCCAACTGCCACAGCACCTGCACCCTCAAGGGCGATCGCAGCCTCCACAGCATTTCCTCCGCTGAAAATGCTTCCGTCAGCTTCTACGGTCATTGTACACATTACAGGAAGAGAACTTACGGATGCAGCAGCATCCAGTGCAGCAAGTGTTTCCTCGATATTGATCATGGTTTCCGCAGCGATCAGATCAACACCTGCATCCTCAAGAACCTTAATCTGTTCACAGTATGTTTCATATGCCATCTCATAGGTGAGATCACCGGCAGGCTCCATCATCTTGCCTGTTGTGGTAATATCACCGGCAACATAGACCTTATGTCCTACTGCCTCTCTGGAAATATTTACAAGTGCATGGTTCATTTCCGCAAGCTTATCCTGCAGTCCGTGAAGTCCGAGACTGTAACGGTTTCCGCCGAAAGTAGGTGCGTATACGATCTGGCTTCCTGCTTCAACATAAGCCTTCTGCAGCTTCTGCAGAACTTCTTTGTGCTCCATGATCCATGCTTCTGTACAGATTCCTCTTGGCATTCCGGCGGCCATAAGATTGGAACCGGTAGCACCGTCGAGCAGTACAACATCCTGTGTCAGCTTCTGAAATTCTTCTCTAGTCATGGAAATTTCCTCCTGTGTTTTTCTATGAAAGTCCTGAGTGGCTGCCATGAATCAGTCATGTCTGCATGGGTAAATTCGTGGATACCGGACAGGATGACTTTCATATACTGTGACATTATAGCACAGCTTTCAGGATAAATGGAGAAAATTAATAAATTTTTATTTCATATGATGCAGTAAAAATTTCATCCTTGTCCAGAGTGTTGATATATTTCTTTTCCGGAAGCTCGCCCTTAAATCCAAAATCATCACAGCGTCCCATCCATGGTTCAAGACATACAAAAGGAGAACCCGGGACGGACCAGATGCCAAAGCTTGGAAATCCATGACAGATCAGTTCCACATAAGGAGTTCCGTCAGGGAAAGCGATGCCGGCCTTTTCAATCTGGTCATCAAAAATAAGGGCATCTTTGTCAAACATGTGAGCATCAATAAGGCAGGAACCATTTTCAAGCTCCAGTGTATAAGCTTTATCTGCGACCGCGGTGCCTGATGACATGTCGATCAGCAGATAGGAGAGGGAATCCCGGCCGTCGAAAGTAAGATGATATTGCTCCTGGGAGCCAATTCCTCCGGCAGGTACATTGAATGCAGGATGGCCGCCAATTGTAAAATACATGGTTTCATCATTAAGGCTGATCACTTCCCAGCATACACTGACCTGGTTCTTTTCCAGAACATGCTTGATCTTCAGCTCAAAATCATATGGATAATTTTCTCTTGTGGCATCAGAAGATTTCAGCCTATGGGTGATGGAATCAGCAGTCATATCCACGCAGGTAAATTCGCTGTCCCTGGCAAATCCATGCTGATTGGAGGGATATTCGACTCCATTAATACGATAGTGATCCTCAAAATGACGTCCCACATTAGGGAAAAGAACCGGTGCGTGGCGTTTCCAGTAAGCCGGATCTGCCTGCCAGATCACTTCTCTGTTATGTACTTTATCAAAAATGCTGCAAAGCTCAGCACCATGATCGTCTACAGATACTCTAAGATAGTCGTTTTCAATTGTATGGATCATAAATGAATCCTCCTTGATCGATAAATATTGTGTAACTGTTCAGCTGGCAGTATTCTGCAAATCACCGAAGGTGATTTGAAATGCATTTTGGTTCGTAACTGCGAAGGTACCGAATAGTCACGGACATTGATGCCCGGCAATTTTTAAAAAGGTTTTGATTGCTATAAGTTGATGCCGGAATCAATCTGTCTATAAGTATAACACATGGGCCGGATTAATTATAGTTATAAATATACAAAAATAGATCTGAAATGTCGTGGTAAATTGAAAAATACACTGATATAGTGACGAAATACAGAAATCATATGTGTAAGAACCACAATAAATGATTGACGAATAAAAAAATATTTGTTACAATTTACCTCAACGAGTCCTGCGGGACCAGAGCGTGTCTGAAAAATTGTGACACACATCTTGCGTAAAGCATTTTTCAGACACACTCTAAGACATAATGAACAAAACGTGAAAACAAGGAGGTCATTGCTATGGCGAAAAAAAGAAATATCATTGTTGGACAATCAGGAGGACCTACTGCAGTAATCAATTCCAGTCTTGCCGGAGTTTATAAGAATGCCATTGAACGAGGATTTGACAAAGTATACGGAATGCTTCACGGCATTCAGGGACTGTTGGATGAACAGTATATTGATCTGTCAACACAGATTCATTCAGAACTGGATATCGAATTACTCAAGAGAACACCATCTGCATTTTTAGGTTCCTGTCGTTACAAGCTTCCTGAGATTCACGAAGATAAAGCAATTTATGAGAAAATTTTTGAGATCTTAAATAAACTGGATATCTATGCGTTTATCTACATTGGCGGAAATGATTCCATGGATACGATCAAGAAACTGTCTGATTATGCGATTCTCACAGGACAGACTCAGAAGTTCCTTGGTGTTCCGAAAACAATCGACAATGACCTGGCGCTGACAGACCATACACCCGGATTCGGAAGTGCTGCAAAATATATCGGCGCATCCACAAAAGAAGTGATCCGCGATGCATTGGGACTTACTTATAAGAAAAATATGATTACGATCATGGAGATCATGGGACGTAATGCCGGATGGCTTACAGGTGCCACAGCACTGGCAAAATCTGAGGACTGCGACGGACCGGATTTGATCTATCTGCCGGAAGTGCCTTTTGATGTTGAGAAATTCCTTGCAAAAGTAAAAGATCTTCTGAATAAAAAAGCATCTATTGTAATCGCAGTTTCCGAGGGAATCAAGCTGGCAGACGGAAGATATGTATGTGAGCTTGGAAGCGTGGGAGACTATGTGGATGCATTTGGACACAAACAGCTTCAGGGAACAGCCACTTATCTGGCAAACTTCCTGGCAGCGGAGTGCGGATGCAAGACAAGAGCTGTTGAACTTTCCACATTACAGAGAAGTGCTTCCCACATGGCATCCAGAGTGGATATTGATGAAGCATTCATGGTAGGTGGTGCTGCAGTTAAAGCTGCAGATGAAGGTGACACAGGTAAGATGGTTGTTATCGACCGTGTTTCCGATGATCCCTACATGGCAGCTACAGGTATCTACGATGTACACAGAATCGCAAATGAGGAGAAACTTGTTCCGAGAGAATGGATGAATAAAGATGCTACAAACGTAACTAAGGATTTTGTAGACTATATTAAACCTCTGATCCAGGGAGATTATCAGCCTATTATGGTAAATGGTATGCCGAGACATCTGGTACTGAACATGAAAAAAGGCAGAAAGAAATAATTGATAAAAATTATAAACGGGCAGCCGGGCAGATCAACTTATCTGTTTTGCTTCCCGTTTTTTCCTGTTATATATGAGATGTGAGAGAAAAATGTAGATAAAGACCAGAATAAAGGACTGAGAAAACCTTAACAATAATAAGAATAATAAAATAAATCACATTATGCAGAATGTATAAAAATTTTAGCTAATTTTAGCAGAATAACCTTGACGAAATGACACAAATTCTATAAAATAATTATGTGCGTATAAGAAACATATATTTACTTATGTGCGAAAGGTGTGGCTGTTCAGTTACTTCACAACAGAATGCTGAATAGTTACAAAAGAACAATAATTTAGGAGGAAAATGTAAAATGGCAAAATGGGTTTACATGTTTACAGAAGGTAACG
>OLSE01001150.1_pt1 | contig 23703 bp, 19 predicted proteins | sample 1673191 | NCBI WGS metagenome assembly OLSE01 (sample SAMEA3136764, study PRJEB25190) | human gut metagenome | biome: human gut; feature: human-associated habitat; material: faeces | place: Austria | collected 2013
TTGCCGTGGCAAAGCAGGCCGGCAAGTACAAGGGCCGCAAGCCCATCGACCGGGCCGGGCTGCAGCCTGTGCTGGGGGAATACCATAAGGGATTACTGACTGCTACACAGGCGATGCGCAAAATGGGGGTCAGCAGGAGCACGTTCTACCGGCTGCTGGCTGCTAGATGATGCTTCTCTCATCAGTTTTTATTTAATTTTCGCTATGCTACTTGGAATAGCAAAAGGTTTGATAAGCTGTAATTTCAAGTTTCTATAATGTGTATAAGTATCGGGGAGCAAAAAAATGAGATTTAAAATAAATAAATTTTGCTCCCCAATTAGGGCTCTATTGTTTTTCAGCAGCGCTCTTTCATAAATGCTGCAATAACAGCGATATCTTCGCCCTCATAGTATTTTACAAGCAGTTGCTTGAATTTCGATACTTTCTTTTCGGGTATTACCAAGAAACCTCCACCATGTGAAATAAGATAATGGTTGGCGAAAATGACAGAAGCACGTTTATTCCCATCCAAGAATATCTGAGTCTTCATGCAGTAAAGGCACAGTTTGATAGCAATGTTGATGGAGTCGTCATCTTCGCAGGCGATCTCTTTGATTCTATCTTTGACATCCAGCTCATTTGGCAAAGGCGGAACATAAGGCGAACCACCTATGGTAACCGGAACACCTCGAATACGATCTCCTTCGGCAAAAAAGCCTTCATTCACAAGCCTTGCAATATGATTGAGCATGTAATAATCGGAACGGCTGGCAACCACATCACGATCTAAGATGAATTCCCATGCTTGAACAGGCGTTCAATGATACAATGCGAAAAAGCAAGCTGTTTCAAGCACACCGCAAGGTATTACGTAATTTTCTTGATGCAATGAAGCTTGAAATGTTAACTTCTGCCGGTCAAGAGAACAGCGAAGAAGATTTGTTGAAAAGTTTTGAGGAGCTTACCACGATAGCTCGGGAGCTACGAGTGCTTTTAGCCTGTCTCCCTGATTAAAATAGAAGGCACATATTCCCTTATTGTTGGAGTAATATGCGCCTTATTTTATATCATTATTTTTTTTGAAAGCGAAAGCTGCAGAGGAAGCCAATGTGCCATAAAAAAACATTCTGGTCAAATTACGTAAGACAACTGTTTCCTCTGCAAATATAGGAGCATACACAGAAAGGTGCCTATTGGGGGGATGAGTTCTGTGTTTCAAATTTATCATATACTTTGCATCAAGCGCGAAACGGTCAATTTGATGCGCGAGCCGAAAGATAAAATTGACCGTTTGCAATTACAATATTATGGGGATACTTTATTTATTCCCAATATGCAAAGGAGAGAAAAAGCAAATGGATGCGATAACCATTACCACAGCACAAATTCATCGTTACCTTGACCAATTGTCCATGGAGGAAAAAAGCTTTGCCACATTAAAAAAATACAGGCACGATCTTCTATTCTTTCTGTCTTTTACTGCCAAACACGCGGTGGACAAGGCCCTCATTTTAAAATATAAGGAGCAATTGCAGGGGAAATACGCGGTGACAAGCGCCAACAGCATGCTGGCCGCCATAAATAGTTTTTTTCGTTTTCTGGGACACGGCGAGCTTTGTGTAAAACTATTTAAAGTACAGAGAAGCGCGTTCCGGAACAAGGAAAAGGAACTGACCCGCCTGGAGTATGAACGGCTTGTCCGAGTGGCCGGGGCCCGCCGGAACGAAAGACTTGCGCTGCTGATGCAAACGATATGCAGCACGGGGATTCGTGTGAGCGAACATTCATTTATTACAGCAGAAGCATTGGATAGCGGACAAGCTCTGGTCACCAACAAGGGCAAGACACGCACGGTTTTCCTCCCCGGACCGCTTTGCAAAAGCCTGAAAGCGTACTGTAAGCGCCATGGAATTTCCCACGGTCCCGTTTTTGTTACAAGCAGCGGTAAACCTTTGGACCGCACCAATATTTGGGTCATGATGAAGGCGCTGTGCAAGGCAGCCAATGTAGACCGTCAAAAAGTGTTTCCCCACAATTTGCGCCACCTGTTCGCGCAAACCTATTATCAGGTGGAAAAAGACATCGTACACCTGGCTGACATTTTGGGGCATGCAAGCGTTGAAACAACACGGATCTATACGCTTGCCTCCGGGATGGAACAAGCACGCAAAATTGCCCGGCTGCGCCTTTTGATTTAAAAAAATAAAAAACGCCACATAATACGCATTATGTAGCGGACATCTATATACATAAGAGGAGATTGCTATAGTTAATTATAGAAAAACTTATACGCAAAATCAAGACGATACACGAAAATAGTATCAATTTGTTCAAATTTTACAGTTTTGATTTTTGGAAACCGAAAGAATGCCTAAATTTTGACCGGTATTCTTACTTTCGTGCGCAACAATATAGACCCGTAACCGCTTTTGAAGCCAAAAAAACAATTCCTGCTTGGCAGAGAAAGCATGTCAATGAGTTTTGCTCTATTTATATACCACATAATGCGTATTATGTCATTCCTGCAAGAGTTGGGACGGAGTGTCATGAAAGGGAATCAGCGTGTGCTGCTTTTAGAAAAGCGGTTCGAACTGCAAAACTGGCCGTTGACCTGCAACCTGCGATAGCTTGCTGGGTGTCACGCATTGTGCTGTGGTGGAAACACGTGTCAGGCTGTTTTGTCATATCTTTTCCACTAAAGCACGACATCCCGAGTTGGACGTTTGCTTTGACGCAGATATTCTAAGCGGAGGATGCATGCGCGGGAAAACTGCCTGCCATATGGAGAGACGGAGGCTGTGCTACATGAAAAGCAATGATTCCACGCAGCGGTCTGACCTTGTAGAAGTGTTCAGCCATATGCTTGGTTGCGAGTTCATTTCTGACCTGCATGCGCCGTCCTGCCACACACAGCTGGAGCGTGCTTTGGAAAACATCTGTCCGGAGGACTATACCATTTGGGCTTGGAACGATGCGGTAAAGTACATCACAGGTGTGGGCCGTGCTTTCCAAACGCAGCATGAAGCATATCAGTGTCTGAGCCTGTTTTGCGCACAGGCACAAGCTGATTTGGTGCATTGGTGATTTCACGCATAAAACGGAGAGAAACGCATGAACAAAACAGTGAAAAAAATATGGAACGGCATTACGACAGTGCTTGTAGCCGCCGTGGTGCTGCTGGCGGTGCTGCTGGTTGGCGTACGGCTGGCAGGGCTGCAGGTATACACCATCCTCAGCGGAAGCATGGAGCCGACCTATCCTGTAGGCTCGTTGATTTATGTGAAAAAAATTGATCCGGCTGACCTGCAGGTCGGCGACCCCGCCACTTTTGTTCTCAACGAGGAGCTGGTTGTAGCAACACACCGCGTGGTGGATATTGATACAGAAAACCAGTGCTTTTACACCAAGGGTGACGCCAACGACGCACCGGATGCTTCTCCGGTGCATTTCAACAATCTTCTGGGCAAGCCTGTATTCAGTATTCCTTATTTGGGATATGTTGCAAATTACATACAAACTCCGCCGGGTATGTACATAGCCATCGCTGCGGGCGGCGTGCTGCTGTTGCTTGTGTTTTTACCCGATTTATTTGATGACGACAAGAAGAAGCGGCGCAAAGCCCATACCCGCGCTTGTGGCGGGCGCAATGAGTAAGGTACGGCCACAAACGGCTGCCTTAAATATTTTATATTTCATTTTGAAAGGAGGTTTTCAGATGAAAACGAAGAAGCTCGTAACCGCAGTGGCCGTTGTTCTGGTTCTCTGCATGACAGTTGCAGGTTCTCTGGCCTGGCTGTTCGACACGACGGATGAAGTCGTGAACACCTTCACGGTGGGCCACGTCGATATCAAACTGGCCGAAACCACCACGAACTACAAGATGATCCCGGGTGGGACGATCGCAAAAGACCCCGAGGTCACCGTCGAGGCAGGCAGCGAAGCAAGCTGGGTGTTTGTTAAAGCCGAGCCGTCCAACAACCTTGCTACTTACATTGATTATACAATTGCAGACGGTTGGACCAAGCTTGACGGCGTGGCCAATGTTTTCTATCGCGAAGTAGCCGCCTCTGATGCGGACCAGGCTTTTGCTGTTTTGGTGAACGATCAGGTCACGGTAAAGGACACCGTTACCAATGCTGACATGACGGCTGCTGAAACAGACAAGCCGACGCTGACCTTTAAAGCCTATGCCATTCAGAAATCCGGCTTTAATGCGGCGGCCGATGCTTGGGCCGAAGTGAGCAAGTAAACCGTCGGGAGATTTTCATATTTATTTCCCGTCAAAAAAAAGGAGGATACATATCTCATGAAAAAAAGAATCGTTTCTATCTGTTTGGTAGTGGCTTTGGCCGCCATTGCAATCACCGGCGCATCTCTGGCCTATTTTACCGCTGACGACAGCGCTGAAAACGTCTTCACCGTCGGCAACGTTAAAATCGACCTGACCGAGCCGAATTGGGATGCCGAAGGCGCCGAAGAAGCGAAAGAAATGTACCCCGGTGAGGCCGTCAAAAAGGACCCGACCGTTACAAACACCGGGGCAAATCCCTGCTTCGTGCGCGTGAAGGTAACCTTCCCTGAGTCTCCTGTGGTGACGTACCGCACGGACTATGTGGACGACAAGCTGGGTGAGAACTGGGTAGAGTACGACGGCTATTATTACTATACCAAAGTCCTTGAGGCTGACGCGACGACCGATGCCCTGTTCGACCAGATCGTTTTGGGTACGGATACTGTGAACGGCGACGCAACGACGGAATACAAGATCCCTGTAAAGGCTGAAGCTGTTCAGGCTCAGGGTGCGAAAACAAAATGGGCCGATGTCCAGAATATGAAGGTTGAAGAAATCGCCGCCTGGTTCGCTACCTGCATGGCGTAAATTCTGTCGAAAAAAGCTTTTATGCGCCTCTCCCCTTTGCGGGAGAGGCCATATGAGAGCACCCCCGAAGGTGAAACTTTGGGGTGTTCTCATATGGCCTTTGGCTGGCCGGGGCGCTAAGATACGATAATATGTCCGAGCGTTTTAAAATATCGTTGGGAGGAGCAACACAATGAAAAAGAAAGTCTTACTGGCTGCGGCTTTGGTGGTCTGTCTTGCCGTTGCCGTATCGGGGAGTCTTGCGTATTTCACGGCGGAAGAACGGGCACACAACGTCATCACAACAGGCGGTATCGCCATTGAATTGCTTGAAACGACCGGGCAGCTTGACGAAAACGGAAACCCGATCCTCTTCGAGGATGTGAACGGTGTGATGCCCGGCGCGTCTGTGGCAAAAATCGTGCAGGTGAAAAACACCGGCGCCAACGATGCCTACATCCGCGTAAGCGTGGAAAAAGCCATTGAATTGGCGCAGGGTGTGGAGGGCGAAGCCGATTTGACGCTTGTGTCGCTGGATTTGAACACAATGAACTGGACGGAAAAGGACGGCTATTATTATTACAACGGGCCGCTCGCTCCGGACGCCTCCACCGAACCGTTGTTCACACACGTTACATTTGACACCGCTATGGGGAACCAGTATCAGGGCAGCCGCGCTCTGGTGGATGTAAAGGCTTACGCGGTACAGTCCGACAACAACGGCGCAACGGCTCTGCTGGCCCAGGGCTGGCCGGCTGAATGACCTTTGAGGGAGGAAAGCAACTATGACGAAAAAACTAACTGCGGCACTGCTTGTAGTGTGTATGTTTTTCACCTTCGCCATGCCGATCGGTTTCGCGGAAAACAGCGGTGATACACTGCCGCCGGATGCTTCCGGCGCGGCCGTGTCTGAATCTGCGGACACGGCGGCCTCCAGCTCTGCGAGCATGGATACCGGAAGCGGTGAAGCCGGGCGTGCGAGTTCTGATTCAAATACATATGTGAAGAGTACCGATACGCCGGAGAGCAATGCCCAGCCTTCCGGAAGTAGCGATACCGTGATATCAGACCAGCCGATAAGCGAGCCGGAACAGGATGCTTCATCCATCTCCTCTTCCACTTCGAGTGCGGACGTGCCTGCGAACGATGCCCAGGATTCCCCGGTATTTGATGCGGAAACCGCATATGCCCATATCATGGCTTTGGGTACGGAAGAAAAGATTACAATCTATCTGGATACGTTGACGGATGAAGAACTTATCGCTCTCGTTGAGTATCTTGAAACGCAGGAAATTACAGAAAATTCCTTTCCTTATCTGACGGCATATCTTGAAAAGCGTTTTCCACCTTACGTGTTTCCCACCTGTATAAATGATACTGCCGCAGCTCCTCTTGTGCAAATGGTGCCTCCCCGCCGGATGATGCTCAAGGCTCCTTCCGCCGGGGGCGCTGATAATAGCGGCCTTGAAACAAGTAAAACCGTTGTCAAGAATTCAGACGGAACTTATACGCTTCGGCTGGAAGCCTATGCCACAGGCGCAACCTATACGACGGAAACCAGCAAGCCCACTGACATTGTCCTTGTTCTGGATACCTCCGGTTCCATGGACGATTATATGAATGTAGCTGATAAGAGCAGTGTTGCCAACCTGGATCCCAAGTACGCCGAGTATTATAAGTGGAATAGTTTGGGTTGGCGTGATATGAGGTACCAAGATGGAAAATGGCAATATGATGCTGTTATCTTTGGATGGACGGACTGTGGCAACAGCTGGTTCGGGAATGCTGCCGGTATCAAAAAAATCAATGCTTTGAAAATCGCCGTAGACGGTTTCCTGGATTCCACTGCAGCGAATGACGGCGACAATCGTGTTGCTCTCGTAACCTACGCCTCCGGCGCAAACACACGGCATAACCTTACAACAGACTATGCTGCCATTAAGAATACCGTTTGGGGCCTAAACGCCAACGGCGCTACCTATGCAGATAGCGGCATGTCGAACGCCAAAGCAATCATTGACGGAATCTCGGCTGACCGCGACAGCAACAAGGTCGTCATTATGTTCACCGATGGTGAGCCGAACCATGGTAATGGTTTTGATACGAATGTTGCGAACAGTACCATCTCTACCTCCAAGCAAATGAAGGATATGGGCGTGACGGTCTATACCATCGGCGTCCTGGAAGGTGCCAACAACGCTGATACCAGTTTGCCCTTTAATAAGTACATGAACTATGTATCCAGCAACTACCCGAACGCCACAAGCATGACGGACGGCGGAACAAAGTATGAGCATCCTGATGGCGGCAACTATTATCTGGCGGCTGACAATCTGGAAGCACTGAAAGAAATTTTCCAGAATATCAGCAGCGAAGTGGGCGGCGCGGCGAACAGCAAGCTGGATTCGACCACTGTGATGAAAGATATCATTTCCGATGCTTTTCAGCTTCCAGATGGCGCGAATGCAAATAATATTCGGATTTATACCGCCGATTGCACAGCCATAAACGGCGATGTTCCGACGTTTGGCCCGGATCAGGACTCTGGCTTGAAGGCAAGCATTGGAGAGGACGGAAGAAGCATTAATGTTACCGGCTTTGATTATTCTGCCAACTATGTTGGTAAGAATACCACAACCGGTGTGTTGCACACCCCAGGTAAGAAGTTGATTGTTGAGATTCCGATTGTTGAACGTTCTGGTTTCCTAGGAGGCAATGAAGTTCTTACAAATGGTGCTGAATCCGCAATTTATACCGGCAGCGGAGAAATGGTTCAAACCTTCCCCGTACCCAATGTGGACGTTGAAATTGAGAATATCACCGTCACCGCCCAAGACAGGAACGTCTACCTTCTGGGCGCTTTGACCGCCGAGCAGATTAAGTCCGGCGCAGCTGCAACGGTGGGAGCTGTGTCGCTGGACTTGACCAAACCCGACCAGAACTACGGGTTGGAAGCCTGGCAAACTGAATATGTGGATATTGTAGTCACCTACAAGGATGCCAAGGGTAATACGGTCACCAATCTGGATAACCTCCGGGAGGATACCACCTATACCGTAGAAGTTGCCGTCTCTCCCAAGGTTATGGGTAGTGTTGATGGCAAGACAGGCAGCGACAGCGGCAATATCAACGTCTTTAAGCCCGAGCTGACCTACAAGGACAGCGATGTTTACTACGGTGATACCGTTCCAGCCGATTTCAGTGGAAATCGGGTGAAGACCGAGTGGAAGCACGGTGACACATTGGATTCCAGTGTTGCCATGACTGGCGCGGCCCCGGCGCTTGAAACAACCTGCACTCCAGACGCCTCCAAGGTCGCTGATGGCAAGATCAACACGAAACAGGATATTCCAGTGGATGTGACTGTGAAGCTCAATGACACAGATGTCACGAACCATGCAGCCTTCGTCCATCAGGACTGCCAGGGACAAACCTGTACCATTCCTGCGGATAAGGAATTCCTCCTCCATGTTAAGACCTGCCAGCTGACCATTGCCAAGCAAGGCGGTGCGGACGGCGAACCCTATGTGTTCAATGTCTACAGGGACGGTGCAAAATATTCCGAAGTGACCATCGTGGGCAATAACAGAGAAACCATCGTTGAGCTGCCTGTGGGGACTTACACCATTCAGGAAGATACCGGCTGGAGTTGGCGTTATGACGGCCCTGAGGGTGCAGTGGTTACTTTGAGCAAAGAGAACACTTCCGGCGAAATCTCCTGCACCAACACCAAAACGGAAAACTATTGGCTGAATGGCTACAGTGCGATTGTAAGAAACATTTTCGGCATTGAGGGCGAGAAAGGAGGGAATGCCTGATGACCACTGTGATATACAATTTTGACGGCAGGGGCAGAAAGCACATTCCCCGCCGCAAAAAAATATTAACGCTTGTCAGTGTTGCGCTGCTCCTGTGGTGTACCATAGGCGCTACGCTTGCCTGGCTCTCCGATTGGACCGGACCGGTAGAAAATGTTTTCCTTCCTTCGCAGGTAAGCTGCGAGGTCACAGAGAGCTTTGACGGTACCACAAAAAAAGATGTCAACGTCACAAATACAAGTGATATCGAGGCGTATCTTCGCGTGAAGCTTGTTGCCTACCGTGTGAACGAGCAGGGGCAGCATATCGGCGGCACTGCGGAAATTCCCTCATTCACGCCGGGCAAAAATTGGGTCAGATCCGGGGAATACTATTACTACACGCTGCCGGTAGCTTCCGGCCAGAAGCCCGCTGTTGCTCTGATTAACAGCATTGACCTTACCGGCTCCTACAACGATGCCGACGGCGGCAAGCAGGTTATTGAAGTAATGGCAGAGGCCATCCAGAGCGGCCCCGCCAAAGCGGTAGGCGGCGCTTGGGGCGTAACCATTTCCGAGGGCAGCGTCGTGCCCTATACAGCATAAGGAGGTGCGGAAATGAACAAAACAGTTAAAAAAATATCCGCACTTCTGCTGGCGCTTGCACTGGCCGCGTGTTTTTCCGTGGCTGCATTTGCTGCGGATTCCTCCGTCAGCTACGAGGGCGGTGCGGAGAAGTTTGTGTTTTTGCCCGGAAGCAGCGCTTCGGAAACAGACCTTTTCGACAATTTTAAAGGCGTGATGCCCGGTGACGTTGTTGTACAGCACATCACAGTCAAAAACAATTATCAGGGCAGCGACAAGGTGAATCTGTATCTGCGCGCGGAAACGCATCAGGACGACGGCACGCAGCTGAGTGCCGCTGTTCAGGAGGCTCTGGCGGACTCCGTCAGCATGAAGGCTTTCCTCAGCCAGCTCTCCATGACCGTGAAAAACGGCGATACCGTGCTTTACGAAGCAACCGCAGATCAGCTGGACGGTTTGGCGGAAAATGTGCTGTTAGGCACGTTCTATCCGGGCAATGTTGCCAAGCTGACCGTGGAACTGAAGGTGCCTGTCGAGCTGGGGAATGCCTATGCAAACCGCATCGGCGAAGTGGATTGGGTGTTTGTGGCCGAGGAGGTCAATGATCCCGATCCGGTACCGGTCGTTCCCGGCCCTACCACCAGCGATACGCTGAATGCCGCATTGTGGATCGGCGTCGTGGCGGCTTCCATGGCCGGATTGATGTTCCTGTTCTTGACCGGACGCAAAAAGAAACGGGACAACCGCTGACAATAAAAGCTTATTCCTTTACAGATCAACTTTGGACAGCAGGCGCAGGCGTAAAAAGTCTGCGCCTGCTGTTCGTCTATCAATTATTTTATTTTTGTGAGGTTTTTTCGTGAAAAAGGCTATTCGAACGTTTTTGTCGCTGCTGTTTTCCTGCATGCTGGCAATTGGGCTTTATCAGTTATACAGTGTGTGGAAGGAATATGAGGCGGGCGATGCCTTGTATGCCAACACCGCAAAACAATTTACCCATTCTGACGTTTCAGTACAAAACTCCGGCGAAGAGCCGGAGCCCGAAATGGAATCATTGACTGTGGATTTCGATGCCCTGTTGCATGAAAACCCCGATGTTGTCGCGTGGATCTATTGCGCGGGAACGGAAATCAATTACCCTGTTCTGCAGGGAAGGGATAACGATCAGTACCTGCGCCGTATGCTGGACGGGACATACAATGTAGCCGGCAGCATTTTTCTGGATGCTCGATGCGCATCGGACTTTAGCAGCATCACCTCCATTATCTACGGCCATAATATGAAAAATGAATCCATGTTTGGCTCACTTCCAAAGTATGAAGAACAGGTCTACTATGACGAGCATCCCAATATTTGGCTGTTTACACCGGAAAAGAATTATTGCATTGAGGTGGTATCAGGGTTTATAACTCCTGCAGATTCCACAATCTACACACTTCATTCATCGGTCGATGCCATGCGGCAGACCCTTGCAGATGCTGCAGCACATTCAGATTTTGTTTCCGCGGCGAATCTTGACAATGCCGAACGCATGGTCGTTCTTTCAACCTGTGCTTATGACTATGAAGACGCACGCTATGTACTTACAGGGGTGCTGCGGGAATGCGTACAATGATAATTTGGGCTGTGCTGCAAAGAAAATATATATTTGTATTTCAAAGAGGAATACCATAAGGGAGTGCTGACCGCTGTACGGGCTGCGTAAAATGGGGTCAGCAGAAGCGCGTTCTATCGGCTTTTGGTTGTCGGAAGGGATATGTTCGGGCAGGCACAACAGATATATAAGGCACATGTTTACGGCATTTTAAAATTAGGCCACTCCTGAGATAGATTGTGCTATTCTTTCAGCAAGCCACAGGGAGGAGGCCAGAAGGAGTTGATTGATTTGAAACGCAAGCAGCAGATCATCCCTGGGCCATTTGGACGGGGTACCCAACCGACAGGCTGCAGCCAAAATACACATGAGCAAAGACACCGTCAATAAGTATGTGAAGGAGTACGATGAGAAAAAAGCTGCATTGCTGGCCAGTGCTCCTGATGTATGGCCGGGATGGCTCTGCCGACTTATAGACCGAATATTTCAGAATGGAGTTGACTCAAAATGAAAACCTTCGACCCGATACAGGCCGAACAGATAATGGGAAGGGCCTTTAAAGCCACAGTCCGGCAGAAATTCATTTTCCGTTTCCACCGCAGGCTGCTGTACCGGTTTTGGGCAGCCATGAAGCGCAACATCGAATGGTCTTCTGATCGTCTGGACGAGGATAACGATCTGGGCGATACAATCCATGAGCTGATTGCAGACCTCCAAGATTTGCTTACGCTTTGCTGATTATGAGCGCCCTTTTTCCATTTGACTGAATTTAATTTGGATAAATTACAATCCCCTCTGCACTACGGTGCAGAGGGGATCGTTTCAATAGCGCGGAAGAGTTCCGAGCTCTGGCGGTTCGGAACCGTGGGGGAAAACCACATGAGTATATCCAACGCTCTTCGTGCATTTATCATTGTGTCCCGTGCGGCGGTATACACAGCATATTGGGATTCGTATGCGCTAAGTGCTTGATTGGTTTGCGCAATGTGTGCCTCTAACACACCGCTGGCATGAAACGCATTCCTTTCAGGCGTAGCACTTATCTCGTTCAAGCTGCCAACTGTACAGCCTGCTTTGTGCTGTTTCAAACAACGTTCAAGGTTTTCTCATCAAGCGGAGGTTCCTGTGCCACTGCCGCATCCAATTTTGCCTGTGCATCAGCAGCAATGGCTTTCCGTGCAGAACACTCTTGTTGCGATAAATTATTTAAAGAGGATACTGGCCGCGCCAGCTAGATATGCAGCATGCACGATTTTGGTGTCTCGTATGGGTATACCCATACGGGACAAAAGAATCACATAAAAAAGAGTGCCAATAGACTCACTTTTCCGCATTGGGACGTTCCAATGCGGAAGCGGGAGTTTATTGGCACTTTTACAGTAAATGGATCAAAAGTAATATCTCAACCCCTTGTATCACCGTTGACCAGAAAAAATTAATAATTATAGGAGATTTTTTACGTTTCAACGGTCGAGAAGTATCGCAGAACTTTGGAACTGTAAAACGAGAAGTTGCGGAAAAGCTAGCGCTGGATCAGTATGAACAGTATGATTTCCATCGGCGGATGCTGGAAGCGTCAGACGATGTGGATGAACTGACGGAAGATGTGAAGCGACTGAAAAGGTAAACAGTCCTTTGCAAGCTGAAAAGTAGTGTAGCAGCATTTCCCGAAACACCGAACGGTGAGCTACAGTTGCACTTAGGGATGTGCTCAATAATCGAATGCCTTGCAGCAAATCGGGAATGCGCATCGTGATGAGTGGAACAGAAAACAGGTTTTACCCCCCATGTTACCCCTTTCCTTCCGGTAATTGATGCAGCGCAAAAGAATGGATGCAAAATTTCGGAAACAAAAGCGTGCAAAAATCCTGTATACCACAGGAAAAACCAGAGAAAACAGCGAAGCCGCACTCATTGAACAATAGGCAAAAAGGCAAAACCGCATGCATCACCTGAAGGTCTTTTGGGCAAGCGAATCGGGGTACAGTACAAAACGAACCGTTCAGAAAATCCCAAGCAGCACATCGGCAATGGGCGGTCGCCCCAAAGAAACGCGGCGGAAGAAAGAGCCATCGGCAGCATACTGGCGCACATAGCTGAGAATTGCGCGCGGCCAAACTCCGGACAACCGGCCGTCAGTGTGAATCCCCTTCCGTCTGTTTGGCATCCCGCTGATACTGCCCCGGCGTCACACCGTAATATTCTTTAAACACATGCGTAAAATGCTTTACGCTGCAATATCCGGAGAGTTCTGCAACCTGTGCGATCCGGCGCTCGCTTGCATCCCGAAGCAGTCCCGCAGCATGTTCCATGCGGAGCCGGGCAATAAATTTGATATACGGCTCTCCCATCCCTTCGCTGAAAATCTTGCTCAAGTATCCGGGCGTCACCTGCAGATGATCCGCAATTTCCGAAAGGGTGATTGGCTGTGTGAAATGATTCATGATATACGCCACTGCCTGTTGGAGATAGTCCTTCGGCGGCAGACGGCATTCTTCCTCTTCTGCGGAAAAAATTCCGGCAGCCTGATCCACTGCCTCGTCTTTGGATTCGATTTCCCGGCACCGGTCAAGCTGCTGCCAAAACGCATCGGATTTCCACCCGCTTTCCCGTGCGGAAAGCAGCAGTGAAACAAACCCTCTCCGGAGGGAATCCGCATCGGATTTCAGCAGGGAAAAATAGGAAAGGACAGACGCATATATGCCCTCTTTGCCGATATTTCCGATCACCGCCTGCGACAATGACTGGATCTGGCTGAGAGTCTCTTCCGGAGCGCTGCTCCGATATGCGCGTTCGGAAGGGCCCTGCAGCACCCACCGGCGCAGACTCTGCCTCGCGTCGTCGGCACTTCTACCAATCTCCAGCATATCCATCTGAATACTGCCGAGCGCCGCATACAACCGGATGGAAAAATGCTCCGCCATAAACCGGGAAAGCTGCCGGAACGCTTCGTCCTGCATCTGCCTCAGGCCCTCTTCCGATTCCGCAGTCAGGAACACCGCAACGCTTCCGTTCTTATCGGCGATTGCCCGGCCTTTTCCGAGGTTCCATGCAACCTCCTTGGCCGCCACTAGCAGCAAATAGGAATACAGTGCCAATTCGCTCGCGTCGATCCCCTGCCGGAGCATCTGCGGAAGATCCACAGCAACCAGCATGATGCTGCCCACGCCTTCCAGCATGTCAATCTTCATGCGGTGGAGCAGCGGATGATAGATCCCGACTTCAGACTCTTCGCCGTGCAGCAGAACACGAAGATAGTTTTCGGCGATCTGATGGCGGTAATCATCGGAAAGTTTCTCCAGCGAGCGGAACGTCAGTTCACGCTCCGTCCTCTGCCGGAGTTTTTTCTCGCTGTATGTCAGCAGGTTCAGCAATTCTTTGTCCGTGATTGGTTTCAGCAGATATTCATCAATTCCGCAGCGGATCGCACTTTGCATAATCGGGAAATCGTCGTATCCGGACAAAACTGCAATCAATGCATTCGGCTGCGTCTTCCGTATCTCTGCAGCCAGTGCAATGCCGTCCATCAACGGCATTTTCACATCGGTCAGGAGCAGATCCACTTCTGTGCGGGACAATTTCTCGAGTGCTTCCCGCCCATTCCTGGCCGTTCCGCAAACAGTCCATGTATTCCGGAGCGCAGGAATGGAGTGTTGCAGATATTCCAAAGTTAGCGCTTCATCGTCTGCCAGAAAAATACGATACATAAAACGCTCTCCTTCCATCAGGGCTCTTTCGGGTTTTGCAAGGGCAGACACAGCGTCACCCGCGTTCCCTCCGCGTCCCGGCTTTCGATGGACAGGCCGTACATACTTCCGAAATGGATTCTGATCCGGCGATCCACATTATACAATCCGATACCGCCGCCCGATTTCTCGCCGGGAGCACTGCGCAGACGCTCCTGGATATTCCGCAGTTTTTCTTCCGGAATCCCCTGTGCATCATCCGTCACCGTAATGTGCATCTCCTGTCCGGATGCATTCACGCAGATGTGAATGTGCGTCGGGTTGCCATTGTTTTCGCAGCCGTGCACGACGGCATTTTCCACGATCGGCTGGAGCAGGAACGCCGGCAGTCGATATGCAGCAAGTTCCGGCGGGAGTTCGATCTCATACCAAAGCCGGTCCGTATACCTCTTTTTCTGAAGAGACAAATACGTCTCGAGAAGTCTGATTTCATCCCGAAGTTCAATCACTTCATCCATCCGGAGCATGCCGCGCAGCAGGTCACTCAGATCATCCACTGCATCGACCGCCTGCTCCTGTTTCCCACAGCGGATATACAGGCTGATCATGTTCAGGGTGTTAAACAGAAAATGCGGCTGGATCTGATGATACAGCACATTCATCTGCGCCTCGTTCTGAAGCTGTTTGGCTTCCGCAACCTCCAGCAGCATTTCGTCGATCTGCTTTGTCATCTGATTGAAGGCACGCCCCAGTTCACCGATCTCATCCCGGCGCTCCTCCGGAAAGCAAACCGTCTCCCCCCGCTGGATATTTTTCATCGAATCCACAATTCTGTACAGCGGACGCAAAAAATTTCTCAGCACGAACCAGATCACCCCAATTGCGATCAGCATGCACAGAACAGCAACGCCGTTTGTAAAATTGCGTGTTTCCACTGCGCGCACGTTCATTTCGTTGACGGAGTGTAGCGTCACGATCGTCCAGTCCGCCTGTTCCACCGGAGTAAAGGTGAGCAGGCAATCCACATTTTCTACTTCTGCAAACGAATAGCGCTGCCCGTCTGTGCGGGTTGCCAGAATCGCCTGCGGATCGCTGTACGGACGGCTCTCATAAATTACCGCTCCGGTCTGATCAAGAACCAGAATTCCTCCATCTTCGCCAAAACAAAGGGACGACAGGATCTGCTCGATGCCGCTGAAATTCGCATCCACTTTGATAATTCCCGTGCAGATATCCGGATTGGACATTCGGTTGATGCGCTTGGCCACGCTGAACACACGATACCGGGGATCACTTGTCAGCACTTCCAAATGGGTGGGAATGAAAACAGTTTTGTTGCTCTGCTGCGCCTGACGGTACCAATCGTAAGAAGTCGGGTCCGGATCGTACGAAACCGAGACCGCCCGTCTCCCTCCATAATAAATTTCGTCGGATAAAATATATACACCGATGATATCCTTGCGGGGAATAATCATCATTTCGTTCAGAAAACTTTCCAGCAGGCGCCGTTTTTCCAACTGTTCCAAATCATTTTCCGAAGTGGTTTCCAGCGCGCGCATCACCGTTTCATTGTAATAAGGGGATTCCGCCAGACGGCAGAGCTCGTCCAGATAGCTTTCGAGATTGTACGCGATCTGATCTGCTGTCTGCAGAACGTTCTGCGTGTTCTGGTTCTGAAAGTCATACGTATAACGCCGGTAAAACAAAAAAGAGACCAGCAGCACCGGCACAACGGTCAGCGGAATTGCCACGGCAAGCAGCCTGAACAGCAAGCTCCGTGTCTGAATCGGATTCTTTTTCAACGTTCCACCTCCGCCCATGTACAGCAGCCCATGTATTTTGCCTTATTATAATACGAAAACCGGCTCCTAGCCACTCGTGATAAAAAAAACGGAATCCGATTCGATATTTACGGAATATCCACAGCCGTACAGGGAGTCTATAATAAACACAGGCGGACCGCTTTATGGGAGCACACTGAAAAAGGAGGAAACATTATGTTCAAAAAAACCATGTCTTTACTGCTCGCGGCAGTTCTGAGCGCGGGCCTCTTTGCATCATGTTCCGGCAACGGTGCAGGCAATTCCTCGGCACCGGTTTCCGGCGATCCTTCGTCTTGTTCTGAACAGCAGGCCGAACCCGTCACTCTCAGTTTCCTGTTCGGTGATTCTGTGATGATGGACTGGTTCGTGGAATATTTCCCCGAATATATCAGCGGCGAGAATCCCGACCGCATCACCGTTGAACCGGAGTACCAGCAGGAGGCCAACAAGGTCCTGCAGGTAAAAGCAGCGGCAGGTGAAGTTCCTGATCTGATCAGTGCCGGACTACCTCAGGAAATGGTGGATCAGGGACGTTTCCTGGATCTCTCCAACGAGAGCTGGTGGGACGATCTTGCCCCCGCCGCCAAAGAACTTTCTACTGACGTCAAGAGCGGAAAAAACTATTTCGTACCGATGTGCATGGGCGCGGTGGGCATTTTCTACAACAAAGACATCTTTGAGGAACTTGGTTTGGAAGAAGCCAAAACATGGGATGAGCTGATTGAAAATCTGCGGACCATCAAAACCGAAATGCCGGAGGTAACGCCGTTTTATATCTGCGGAAAAGAAGCATGGACTTTCGGCCACATGATTGACTTTATGGTGGACGGCGTTGCCAAAGCCGAACTGGGATATGTGGGATTTGAGACGGCGGCAAGCGAAAACGATCTGGAAACGCTGGCATGGAACGAAGACAGCAGCGGCATCATCGCCACATATGCCGCGGATATGCTGCAGCTGCAGGAAGAAGGGCTTCTGAATGAGAACGTTGTCACGGCTTCCCAGGATGATCAGTTGGAAGCTTTCGTGAGCGGCAAAGTCGGCATGATGAGTCAGGGCGCATGGGTTCTGAGTGACATGCTGGCCAAGAACCCTGATTTTGACGCCATCGGCTTCGCTCCGTATCCCGCGATGCTGCCGGATTCCGATATGGTTGTCGGAAACACGTTGGACTCCTATATCACCATTTCGGCGGACAGCCCCAACATTGAAGCCGCCAAGAAAGTGGTAGAGGCCATGCTGCAGCCTGAAGCGATTCAGTCTCTGTGCGAGACGCGCGGCGCAATCCCCTCCAATCCGGATGTCGATGCGAACTGGTCCATCATCAAAGATGAAGTGACCCGCGTTCTGAACGGCGACGCCGTGGGTGTTTCGTTCACGCAGAATCTGCCTGGTTCGTTCAACGGCGACGAACGAGGCCGTCTGGTTCAGGAACTGATGGTGGGCAAATATTCTTCTCCGGAAGCATTTGCCTCCGAGTATCTCAAGCGTTGGAATGACGCATACAATTCGATTCACTGAGAAAAAGGATCCTCTGCGCGGTGCGCCGCGCAGAGGATCTTTCACCGGATCTGCCGCAGCTGCAGATCCTCCGGCAAGTTCGCTACGGAAGGAGCAATGGAATTATGAATTCGCTGCGTCCATGGAAAAGTTTCCCATGGCACCGCCTGATGCTGCTGCCTGCGCTGAGCGTCTTTCTGGTGTTTGTCGTTTTCCCGATTGTGCAGGGGCTTTTGCTGGCATTCACCAACTGGGACGGCTTTCATCGCATGGAGTTTGTGGGGCTTGAAAACTTTTTTGCTTTTTTCTCGGACAGTCAGGCTCTCGGGGCGGTGGCGAACACCCTTTTCTACGGGGTGCTGGGCACCCTCCTTCTGAATCTGTTCGGTCTTGCATATGCGCTGATCCTCGATGAGAAGATACGCGGCCGTGGTGTACTGCGCACCATTATTTATCTTCCTGCGATCATCAGCCCGCTGATCATCGGATACATCTGGATGCTTCTTCTGTCTTCGCAGAACGGATTGCTGGTGACCATATTTGAAGCGCTGCACATCCGTCCGCTTTTCAAAGATCTTCTCGCCGACCCCTTTACTGCCCGCATCACCATCGTTGTCGTTCATGTGTGGCAGTATGCGGGAAATAACATGATCATTTATCTGGCGGGTCTGCAGAGTGTCCCGAGCGAACTGATCGAGGCGGGAAAAATTGACGGTGCAAGCTGGAGCCAGCAGTTGCTGCGCATTCGTCTGCCTCTTCTGATGCCGTCTTTCAAAATCAACATCATCACCAACATCATCGGGGCCATGAGCATGTTCGATGTAATCATGTCCCTGACGGGCGGCGGACCGGGACATTACACCGAATCGCTCAGCATCTTTATTTACCGCCTGTCATCTTCCAGCCGTGCAGGATACACTTCCGCCGTGTCGATGATTATGTTTGTAATCGTGCTGATTCCGGCTGCGCTTGTCTTCTGGGTAATGCAGAAGCATGAAACCGAATTGTGAGGGATGCTTCGTGAAAAAAATCATTTTGGCTGTTCTGTGCACGGTCATGGCTGTGGTCGCTCTGATTCCCATGCTGATGCTGCTCCAGCTCGCATTTAATCCGCCTGACCTCGTGAGCGGCGAAGGACGGTTTGCTCTGCACATCCCCACTCTGGTCAATTTCCGGGATGCGCTAGAGCAGTCGAACCTGCCCAGAGCGATGTTCAACTCGCTTATCATCACCGTATCATCGCTGGTGCTCACTGTCATTTTTTCCGCCTGCGCTTCGTATGAGATCGCCCGGTTCCCGTTTTGGCTTAACCGTTTCAGTTACGGCCTGTTTCTGTTCAGCATGGCAGTGCCGAGCATCATCAGCACAGTGCCGCTGTACATTCTGATGCGCAGTTTCGGTGCGATCAATACATATTGGGGAATGATCCTGCTCAACACCGCGTCTTGCCTTCCGTTCAGTATCTTTTTATATACAAGTTTTATCCGGGCAACACCCCGGGAGATGGAGGAAGCGGCCCTGATTGACGGATGCAGCTGGTTCGGGGGATTCTGGCGCATTGTGTTCCCCGTACTCAAACCTGTCACTTCAACGGTCATTTTGCTGAACGCGGTCACTTTCTGGAACGAATACGGCCGTTCCGTTTTCTTTCTGCAAAAGCAATCGCGCTATACCATGCCGCTTGCCATCTCAATGTTCATTCAGAAATACAGTGCTCAGTGGAATCTGATGGCGGCTGCTTCTGTCATTGCACTGATTCCGACTGTGGCGGTGTTCCTGAGTTTTCAAAAATACTTTGTGAAAGGCCTTGCGGCGGGCGCTGTAAAGGGATAGACTGCTCATGAAAGACGTTATTTTGATCTGCAATGCCCATCTGGATATTGTATGGCTTTGGCGCTGGGAAGAAGGCGCCGCGGAAGCGCTTTCGACCTTCCGCACCGCCGCGGAGTTCTGCGAAGAATTCGACGGTTTTGTATTCAATCACAACGAAGCGCTTTTGTACCAATGGACGCAGGAATATGCGCCGGAACTGTTTGTGAAGATCCGCAAACTTGTACAGCAGGGCCGCTGGCACATTCTAGGCGGATGGTATCTGCAGCCTGACTGCGTTATGATCTCCGGGGAATCATTTGTCCGGCAGATCACAGCCGGGCAGCGGTATTTCCGCAGCACGTTCGGGGAAGCCCCCGACATCGCGGTGAATTTTGATTCCTTCGGACACAGCCGGGGATTGGTACAGATCCTGAAGAAAGCAGGATACCGAGGCTACATTGTTTGCCGGGCGGGCAATGCGGAGCGCGAGGCCGGAGGCAGCGATTTTCGCTGGCGCGGACTGGACGGCAGCGAAATCATCGTGCATTATTCCGATGAAAATTACAATACCGTACACGGTGAGGCGGATGCTGAACTGGCGCGATGGCTTGACCGGCACCGCGAAGAATCTTCGGGGATGTTCCTGTGGGGCGTCGGAGACCACGGCGGCGGGCCCTCCCGGAAAGATATCCGGCAGCTGCATCAATTCGCCGAGCGGCATCCGGAAACGCGCTTGCGGCACGGAACGCCCGAAGAATATTTTTCTCAGCTTGACCCCGAAGCGCTTCCCCTTTATGAAAAGTCTCTCACTCCGTGCTCTGAAGGCTGCTACACTTCTCAGATCCGCGTCAAACAGCTGCACAGAAAATTGGAAAACGGGCTTCTTTCCTGCGAAAAAATGCTCAGCTGCGCCTGTGCTCAGGGGCTGCTGGAATATCCCGCCCGATTGCTGCAGGAGGCTTGGGAATGTCTGATGCGCACCCAGTTCCACGATGCGCTGCCTGGCAGTTCCATCCGGGCCGTCGAAACCGACACGCTGTGCCAGCTGGGACATGGGCTGGACCTTGTCTCCCGGCTGAAGGCAAAGGCGTTTTTCGCACTGAGTGCCGGTCAGGAGCCGATCCGGCAAAACGGGTCTGCAATTCTTGTGTTTAATCCGCATCCTTTTGCCGTCGACACGGTCGTGGACTGTGAGGTCAGCCTTCCCGTTCAGAACTGGAATTCCAGCTGCATGGTTCCTTCTGTCTTTCACAACGGCGAACTTCTTCCGTGCCAGATGGAAAAAGAGTCCAGCAGCTTTGAGATCGACTGGCGCAAACGGTGTGTTTTCCGGGCGTCGCTGCCTGCATTTTCCATGAGCCGGTTTGACTGTCTGTTTGAAGAAAAGCCGTCGCGTCCCTTGCCCGAACCTCTGTCCGCTCAAAACACATATATATTTTCCGGCGAGAGAATTTTTGCCCGCATCAATCCCCGGACAGGCCTTATCGATGATCTTCGCACAGACGGCCGGCCGGTGCTGCGCCCGGGTGCATTCCGGCTGCTTGTCATGCGGGATTTCTACAATTCGTGGGGCGTGGGGTTTGAGGATTTCGACGACGCATGCGGAAGCTTCACTCTGATGGACCGCGAAAGCGGAAGCCGCTTTTCGGGGTTGGGAGATTTGCTTGCGGAAAGTGTCCGGATTGTGGAAGATGGGCCGGTGCGCACGGTGGTGGAAGCCGTTCTGTCTTTCGGCGATTCCCGGGCATGCATCACCTATAAATTTCCCCGGCGCGGGCTTGAGATCGAGATCGAACTGAAACTCGTATGGCATGAACAGGACCGGCTGCTGAAATTATGTGTTCCGACATTCTGCCGGAATGCCGAGTTCTGGGGTCAGACCGCTTTCGGACGGCTGCTTCTGGACGATGACGGCTCCGAACAGGTGATGCACAAGTGGTGCGCCCTGTACGACGGCCCGCAGAATCTTGCCGTTTGTCTTGTGAATGAAGGCCTGCATGGTGTGAACTGCCGCAACGGAGAAATGCGGTTGTCGCTGATCCGGAGCGCCGGATATGGGATGAGCGATCTTGGAGAAAAAAAGGCTCTGATCCCCGGACGAATGAATGACAGGATGGATCAGGGCGAGCGGCTGTACCGTCTTTGGCTGTATGCGGGGCCCTGCGAAGAAGTATTCTCCGGCATCGACAACACCGCACTGGTCAAAAATGAAGCCCTCATGTGTCTCGGCATGAATCCTGTCTGCGGGGGACAGATTCCTCTCCCCGGACCGATAATCGATCGTCCCGGTGTCGTACTGTCTGCCTTCAAGCAAACGGAAGACGGAAACGGCTATCTGCTGCGGCTGTATGAAAGTGAGGGCTGCCGACAGCATGCGGTATTGCATATTTTCGGATGCAGGGTTCCGCTTGAATTTTCGCCTTTTGAACTGAAATGCCTGCTGTTCGATCCCTGCAGGCAATGCTGCAGGGAAATTTCGCTGACGGAGGAATGGAAATGCTGAATGCTGCCCTGTCCGCTTACCGGGACGCGATCGCATCCCGGTTTTCCGGGCGTGAAGATCTGAAAAAACTGTTCTGCAACTGTTACGGGTCCACGCTGGAAAGCACTGTGCGCCGGAACGGCGATTCTGTTTTTATCGTAACAGGCGATATTCCCGCGATGTGGCTGCGAGATTCCAGCGCTCAGGTGCGGCACTATCTGCCGGCAGCAGCCGGCGACGCCGAAACAGCCGACCTCATCGCCGCTGTGCTGCGCAGGCACTGGACTTATATTCAGCTGGATCCGTATGCCAACAGCTTTAATGAAGAGCCGAACGGAAATGGGCACCGGGATGATCAGACTGTGCAGAACCCCTGGGTATGGGAGCGCAAGTATGAAGTGGATTCTCTGTGCTATCCATTGGAACTGGCCTGGCTGTACTATACCGCTACCGGCCGGAGCGATGTTTTTGGACCGGATTACCTACGCGCCGTCCGGTGCATCCTTGACGTGTGGCGCACCGAACAGTACCATGAAAACTCCCCCTATACATTCCGGCGTGAAAACTGCCCGCCCAGTGATACGCTTGCGGAAAACGGAAGAGGAACTCCCGTGGCATTCACCGGAATGACATGGTCCGGGTTCCGGCCCAGTGACGACGCCTGCCGATACGGCTACCATATACCCGGCAACATGTTTGCCGTCATGGCGCTGAGACACACTGCTGAGATTCTGCAGACAGTGTCCGGGCAGGACGCACTGGCACGCGAGGCTCTGTTGCTGGCCGATGAGATCGATGCCGGGATCGAGGCGTACGGAATCTTCCGTCACCCGGAGTTCGGGCCGATGTATGTCTATGAGACGGACGGGCTGGGGCATGTTCTTCTGATGGACGATGCAAACGTGCCCAGCCTTCTCTCCATTCCGTACCTGGGATACCGCCCTGCAAGCGACCCCGTTTATCAGAATACCAGACGCTTTGTGCTGAGCCGGCACAATCCCTACTACTATTCCGGCCCGTTCGCACGCGGCATCGGAAGCCCGCACACACCGGAAAATCGTTTCTGGCCCATTGCACTGGCAGTGCAGGGTCTCACAAGCACCAGCCGGGCGGAAATGGATCAAATCGCCGCCATGCTGGTGTCCACACATGCCGGCACATGGCATATGCATGAAAGCATCGACGTCTGCGACGCCCGCATATTCACCCGACCATGGTTCGCATGGGCTGACTCTATTTGTGCCGAATTTCTGGTCCGGTATTCGGATTTCATGGAAAACCCGATCGGAACCGCTGAATGAAGCCCTGCTTAAAACATCTTCATCTTCTTTTCACCGCGCAAAGCTCTGTCCTTCACAATTATTGAAAAAACAGATGCATCTCTTTGGAAACCTCTGTACACAACCGTAGGGATTGCTGCTAAATAGTGTCTACACAAGATCAGGTCAAAACAGTACACCAAATAGCAATGCAACGAATTTGCACAGCAGCCAGAAAAGATGTTGTAGTTTTTGCATATCGAGTAGCAATGCCTCGCCAACGTTTCAGGTGCAAAAAAGCATTTTCCACCAGATGACGAAGCCGA
>OLSE01001163.1_pt1 | contig 23416 bp, 20 predicted proteins | sample 1673191 | NCBI WGS metagenome assembly OLSE01 (sample SAMEA3136764, study PRJEB25190) | human gut metagenome | biome: human gut; feature: human-associated habitat; material: faeces | place: Austria | collected 2013
CGCACATATTTTTACTCTGCTATAAAATGATTATACTGCAATCCAGGATACATGCAATAAAAACAGTAAACTTTAATCGTTTTGTTTTCCGTAAATCTTACCGTTTGTCGCATCCACCAGTGTTTGCATATTTAAATTGTCTTCTTTGGCTAAATCGTAAATCTTGCTCATAGCTTTCAAAAATTCTTCTTCGGATTCATACTGCATAGCCAAACTTTGTAATCGTTTAATACTCATACCGTTTTTTCCTTTTCATCCCTTCTACAAATTCATTGGCACGTTTTGTGAATCCATCTTCACCTTGCGTATGACATGCCTTGTAAAAATCAGACATATCTTTTAAAAACTGCTCCTTGCTGTCATAGCCCCAGATCAGGCCGGTAAATATTTGAATACTCATGTTTATAAGATACAAAGAACAACATACAAAGTAAAGACATATGCACCATAGGCTTTACATGGCAGCCCATAATAAAAAGCGCATTCTTAATAAATACGCTTTTTATACTGATTTTAATTTTTAGTCATTTAATGAGTAAAAATTATTTTCTGTTTTTACGACGAAGTAATGCGATCATTCCACCTAATGCAACACTCATTGTTCCAAAGATTCCGGCTAATGGCATCGCAACACCTGTATCAACGCCTTTATCTTCTTTCTTGGAATCTTCCTTTGCATCTGTCTTTTCTTCGTCTTCTTTACCTTCGTTTTTGTCTTCAACAGCTTTTACTTTAACGAAGACTTCAGCGTTCTGACCGTATTCAACATCTAAAGATAATGAATCTTCATCCTCAACCAATTCATAACCCTTAGGCGCTTTCAAGTCAACAGTGAAAGTATGCACTTCACCTTTTACACCGTCAGCTGTATAGGCCTCATCTTCGCCAACAACTTCATTTGTACCTTCTTTTACATATTTGACAACCAATGTGGCTGTATCTTGTTCTACTTCATGAGTCTGAACTTTATGTAATGTAATAGTATATGGGTTATTGGCATCCACAAAGAAATCTCCGGTTTGAATCAATTCAAAGCCTTCCGGCAACTGTAATTCGGAATAGTTGGCAATTCCGTCACCATCTTCATCTACGAAATAGTCACCGCCACCCAGGGCTTTTCCGCCTGTGCTTTTGAATGTTACATGAATAATAGAACTTCCAGCTTTGACTACCTTTGCCTGATAGAATCCATCTGGGGCAACATAGAAATCACCGGCTTCCGCCAATTTGTATCCTTCTGGTACATATTGATTCAAAACAGATAAGTTCTGTACCCCGGCAGGTAAAGTGTAGTACCCTCCGCCTACAGCATTTCCAGCAACATCAACAAACTGTACGTTTGTGATCACAGTCTGTGCTTCTTCTTTCTTTACTTTTGCCTGATAGAATCCATCCGGTGCAACATAGAAATCACCGGCTTCCGCTAATGTATAGCCTTCTGGTACATATTGACTTAAAATCGATATGTTCTGTACACCGGCAGGTAAAGTGTAATAACCACCACCTACAGCATTTCCATCTGCATCAACAAACTGTACGTTGGCGATAGCCGTTGTGACTTCTTCTTCAGCAGCCGTAGCCCGGACAGTAACCTGAAAAATATCAGCGGAATTCGCAACAGTAAAGGTATCATCTCTAACCAGTTCATAGCCTTGTGGTAAAGACAATTCAGAGAATTTGTGAGCCCCAACGGTCAAATTCACATTGGAAGTTCCAACAACGGTACTGTCAGCCAGTACAAACTCCACCTGCAATGGAATCTGTTTTTCTTCAACAGCCGGCTGTGTTCCTTCCGCATTGGCCACTAAAGGTGCTGCTACTGCAGGAATCATTGTTACGGCAACAAGTCCTGACAATGCAGTCTTCGTTATTTTTTTCATTTTCACACCTCCTAATTTTTTCAATTTTGCTTTTTTTGTACAAAAAAAATAACTTTTTGACTTATATTTAATATAAGTCACATAAATAGTACCCCCCCCCGTATGTAAAAGTCAACTAGAAGTTATTATTTTGTTACAGAAAACAATCTCAAAGTTTTAGTTATCGTATAAAAACGCTCTGTACATAATTTGAATCTTCATCGTCTAAACATCAAAAAAAGCAGAGTTTTTAACCTTTTATTTCATCAGGTATACAAACTCTACTCGCTTTTCTTTTCTCAATTTTAAAAGGGGTCTCTACTTTGTTGGATTCTCTTCAATCGGTGTCTTTAACATCTCCGCAAAGATAGATTGCCTTGTCGTGCTTTCGGCAACCGATGTCGGAACAATGATCTTTGTCGCCTTGCCATCTGCTACTTTTTGTAAGGCATCAAATGATTTCAACTGAACGACGCGTGCATCTACATTAGCTTCTTTTAACCGTTTCAGACCTTCTGATTCCGCATTATATGTCAATTCGATAGCTTTGGCCTTACCTTGGGCAATCGCAATGTCCGCATCACGTTTGGCCTGAGCACGTTTGATCATAGCCTGAGCTTCTCCATCGGCTTTTTTGATCTCTGATTCCTGGAAAGCTTCAGCCTGTAAGATCTTTTCACGTTTTTCTCGTTCTGCCTTCATCTGCTTTTCCATGGCATTTTTAATCTCTGTTGGCGGATCGATGTTTTTTAATTCTACACGACTGACATTGATACCCCATGGATCGGTAGCTTCATCCAAGATGTCTTTTAACTTCACATTGATCGTATCACGGGATGTCAAAGCTTCATCCAAGGTCATATCCCCAATCAAGTTACGAAGCGTAGTAGCCGCTAAATTTTCCAGGGCGAATAAAGGATTGGCTGCTCCATAGGCAAAAAGCTTTGAGTCAAAGATTTTGAAATAAACAACCGTATCTACATAGATAGAAACATTATCCTTTGTGATAACGGACTGTGGTTCAAAATCCGCACATTGTTCCTTTGAAGTGGATTTACAGGCAACTCTTTCAAAGAATGGAATCAGGAAATGAATACCTGCACTCCATGTCGTCTTGTACCTTCCTAAAAATTCAATCACATATTCTTCGGTCTGTGGCACAATACGCACTGTATAAAATATACAAATGCCGACAATGATCAAAATCGGTATCAATATAAACATAATAACTCCTCTCTATCCATTTCCAAATACGAACACAATCAGAAAACTCAAAATGCAGATCATCACTACCATGGCCAAAACCATGATCAGCTTGTTTTTATCAGACATTCGAGAATCCTTTCGCCATTTTTGAACGGTCGTCCGATGCTTAAATATATGGCTTCGATAACGCATCTTTTTGGCATTGTCATACCCATAGAGTGGCTTCCCATTCAAAATCGTTCCTTTGTTTTTACTGGACTGTCCATTCAGGTTCATATGCTTTCCTCTACTTTGATTTCATTGTAGCACAGTTAAGGTTAAGAAATTCTATAGGCTTTATAAATTTATGTTAATTTTGAATTAAGATTCCTCATCTACCTTCAACATGCGATAGCCTACGCCGATATGCGTTTGAATATAACGTGTGGAAGACCCTTTGGGTTCGATTTTTCTGCGCAAAGTAGCCATAAAAACACGTAAAGAGGCCACATCACTTTCCCAGCATGTTCCCCATATTGCCTGGGTAATATATTTATGCGTCAACACTTTTCCCATGTTTCGTGATAACAGGCAAAGCAGTTTATATTCGATCGGCGTCAAATGCAACTCTTCGCCTTTTAAATAGGCACATCCTGCCGCATAATCAATATGAAGATCTCCATTGGTAAAACTGGAGGCTTCACTGAGCGATGCATTCTGCAGGATAGAAAGTCTTCTTTGTGTGGCACGAAGTCGAGCCAACAATTCTTCCACGGAAAAAGGCTTGGTCAGATAATCATCAGCCCCGGCATCCAACGCTTCAATCTTATCGCTGTCTTCACTTCGCGCACTGACAACGATAATCGGCATATTGGACCAGGAACGCACCTTTTTGATGATTTCCACTCCATCCATATCCGGTAATCCCAAATCTAATAAGATCACATCCGGATTATGACTGGAAGCCTCTAAGATGGCTTCCTGCCCATCTTTGGCGCTCAAATACTGATATCCGTGTGCCTGAAGGGTCGTCACAATCAAATTCTTTACAGATATATCATCTTCTACTACTAATATTTTCATCTTGTTCATTATATTCCTCCTGCCGGCAATGTAAATGTGAATATGGCCCCATGTGGCACGTTATCTTCCACTTTGATCGTTCCATGATGCGCCTGAATCACATTTTGACAAAGTGCTAATCCAAGACCTAAGCTTCTTCTTGAATCCGCAATTTTGTCTGCCCCTGTATAAAACATTTCAAAAATCTTTTCTTTCTTTTCATCCGGAATGCCCGGTCCATCATCTTTGATCCTTACCTCAACTTGTTTATCGTTGGTACAAGTTTCGATTTGAATACAGGAACCAGGTGGTGTATATTTGATCGCATTGTTGATCAAGTTCACCAGGACCTGCACGATCAAACGCGAATCCATCTTCGCTACTGTGATCGCATCCTTGGTCAAAAATTCAATCGAATGTTCTTTTTCATGTCTGTCGATCCGATTCAACGCTTCATCAATCACGTCTTCGATCACATCGTCACTAATATGAAGGTCCAAACCGCCTTCTTCCAAGCGTGTGATGGCCAAAAGGTTTTCCACTAAATCGATCAACCATTTGGAATCATCATAAATATCGGTATAAATATTATGGCGAACGGAATCGTCTAAAAGCACCTCATGATTTAAAAGATTACTGGCATTGCCGTAGATCGAAGTCAACGGTGTTCTAAGATCATGCGAGATCATTCGCAATAAGTTGGAACGCAGGCGCTCATTTTCAGCCAATATGGCCGCTTCCTCTTTTTCTTTTAAAATCTTCAGATTCTTTAGGGCCATGGCCGATTCCCCCAAAATCGACAATAAAATGTTTTCTTCAAAGGAATCGATCTGCTCCTTTAAAATTTCTATCCCGGCAATTCCAAAATAACTGTCATCCATATGAATCGGTGCATATACACCATGCTCAGAAGCGATCAAACCGGCATAGGCTCCCTTTTTCAGTACCTTATCTACGACATTCTTCTCATTTTTATATAACATATCCTGCGAAATCGTCCCATACGTGATCGAAGGCTGCAGGTTTCCATCCTGTATTGGATAAATGATGATCCCTGTATTCATCAGCTTATGAAGCTGCACCGCCGTACAGGAAAAAACCTGTGAAGCATCCTTAGCCTTGGAAAGCTGTTGGCTGGTATTAAATAACACCTGTGCGCTGTAAGCATCCTGTGAATACATACGCGCATGATTCTTTAACTGAATCGCCAAAGCACCGGCTAAAAAGGAGGCCGCAAAAAAGATCAAAAAAGTGGCAATGTGATTCTTATTATAGGCCTGAAAAGTAAATTGTGGATAGGTGAACAAATAATTAAAGCTCAACACGCTGACAATAGAAAAGATCACACAATATAGACGATGACTTGTCAGTATCGCAAGGATCATCACACCCAAAAGATACAACAATATGATCGTCGCATCGTCTAACCCCATTCGATAAAACAAGCTGCCGATCCCGCTGACCACCAACAACATCAAAAGTGTCATCGATAAGTTATACAATACATTTTTCTTTGTATTTAAAAAATGATACATCTTATTTTTTCGATTCATATCATCATTTTACCAAAAAATTAAATCCTGCGAGCAGTTTTCTTACAGCACATTTTTATTCCTTCGTTTTTACGATATAATGAAACTATGTTGAAAATTCCAGAACAAGGCATACTGATTGCACCGGCCAGTCTGCATCTGCCTTTATACCAAGCTATACATCAAGCCAAAGGAAACACGATCGGTTTGGAAGTGTACAGCCTACATTCCTTCATACAACAATTCTTTCAGGGACAACCTGTCGATGAAGTGGCGTTATTGTTTGAAACCATGAAAAAATGTCAAGCTTGTTCTTCGACCAATGTGTTTTATTCCAGCCGGAAAAGTTATGATTTTATCCGCGATACTCTTCAATTTGTACGTTATGCCAAAACCTATGGCATCGATTTTCATACACTGCATGAAAACAGCCAGAAAGAAAAAGATCTCAAAGAGATCCTTTGTCTTCTGGAAAATTTGGATGTACGCGAAAAACAAATCCCGGAAATTTTAAAGCAGCCATTCCATGCAGAGAATATTTATATCCTGCAGTATGAATATAGTGAAGAAGAAAGCCTTTGGATCGACTTCTTACTCCAAAATGGGGCGCACACATTGGAAGAGGCAACAGAAACAGATGTGCAGTATGTATCCGTGGCCAATGCCCGCAAGCAGGCAACTTTGATTGCCCAGACCATCGTTGATCAATACGACGCCGACGATGTTTTTATCTGTTGTCAACAGGCAAGCCAAATGCAGGTATTGGCACAGATGTTAGAGACTTATCAGATTCCCTATACCTTTTTAACGGAAGATGCACCTTCTTTGCTACAGTATCAGTTGGTTTGCTGCATAAAATGGATCGCCTTACAAGATATCGAAAGTTTTATCACGATGATCAATGCCCTGCATCCAGATACCAAAGAAAGCATACAGCCAACCTTGCGACAGTTCCCGGATTTGTTTACGACCAGAAAATCACATCTTCCGGATCTATATCAGGACAATGTTTTTATGGATCGTTATAGCTTTGAACATTTACAAAAACAAATAGAAACGACATTGACATGGCTAGAGGAACACGAGGCACTCTGTCATTGGACATTACAGGATATAGAAGATGTCTTACAGTATATACAGGCACAAAATACCTGCACACTGGAAAATCTTCGTGCATTCCATCAAATACAAGACGTGTTAAGAAAGTGCCTTCCTTCTTTGAAAACCAGGGAAGATCTCTTGTTTTTATGTGAATATTTAAACGCTAAAACAAATTCTTCAACGGCTTCTCAGATCCAGGGTGTTTTGATTGGAAAGCGCAGCGAGATCACAGCATTGCGAAAAGTTTGTTTCCTGACTGATGCCCATGCGCGCTCTTTCCCGGGCCTTTCTATGCACAGTGGTATTTATGATGAAACCTATTTAGTCGATCTTTCGGTTCCATCCTTAGCCACAAGGCTTAAAAAACAGCGTGATCAACTTTTCACATGCCTTTCTTTGCCAAAGACTTTATATATCCTTGTACCGGAAGCTTCGTACGATGGAAAGGAAAATCCGGAAAGTCATGAGCTTGTACAGTGGATCGGCCAAAAAGCACAGTTTGTGGATGTCAAAGAAAGCTCTGTGTACGAAAAACCACAGTTTTCCCTAAACACTTCTTTGGCAAGCTCGCTTTTCTTCCCGGAGGATCGTTTTGCCGGTTCGATCTCTCGGCTAGAGTCCTTTGCCCGTTGTCCTTTACAACACTTTCTTCGTTATGGACTGTATATAAAAGAAAAAAGAGAAACCATGGATATTCGCATGCAGGGTTCGCTCTATCACCATATTTTAGAAATCTTGATGGATACGTATCAAAAAGACTATACCAAGGCCGATACAAAAACAATCAAAAACCTCGTTCAAAACGAATTTACTTTTATTCGTAACGTTTATCCGCAACAGGCACCTTTCTTTGAAAAAAACGTATTGGAGACAACCGATAAAATTTTAAAGATTTTAGAACAGTTAGATGATTTTGAACACGATTGGCATATGCGTACTTCGCATCAGGAGTATAAGGTGCAGATGCAGCTGGACTGGCAGGGTACCCCGATTCTTCTCTATGGGTATATCGATCGTATTGATGCCTCGCAAAGCTCTTTTGTGATCTTTGATTATAAAAGTTCGGATAAAGATTTGTCCCTGCAGGATTTTGATGCCGGACTAGCGCTGCAGCTGATTACTTATACAATTGCCTATGAAACAACCAGTGGCAGTCTGCCGGCAGGCTGTTACTATATTTCACTAAAGACATCGCCGCAAACCGCTCTGGCCTATAAGGTCAACTATCGAAAAAAGGTTCCGGAGGCTACACCGTTAGATATCAAAGAACAGGCACAGGAGGCTGCCCAATCCAAGAAATTCACCGGTCTGATGTTTCAGGATCTATCCATATACAGCGATCATGAGCATTTCGCCAGAAAAAAAGAACAGCCGGAATATCCTGAAATCAAAACACAATGGCAAACGATCCTCTTTTCCTTATTGGAAGACATGAAAAATGGTGTGATTCAGCCCGATCATGCCAAAGGTGCCTGTGATTATTGTGCCTATAAGGAGATTTGTCGAAACGCGGCCAATGAAGTCACAAAAGCCAATCGATTAGAACAGGAGGAAGAACATGCGCTTTAGTTTTGCCCAACAACAAGCTATCGATATTCGTGAAAAAAATGTGCTGGTTTTCGCCAGTGCCGGAAGTGGCAAGACCAGTGTTCTTGTCCAAAGGCTTTGCCAGCTTGTGCTACAGGATAAAATTTCCATTGATTCGATTTTGGCCATGACGTTTACCAATGATGCGGCCAATGAAATGAAAAGTCGTTTAAAAATCTCTTTGGAAAATGCACCTTCTTCTCCATATATTGAAGAACAGCTGGCGCTTTTGGAAACCGCAAGCATCTGTACGATCGACAGCTTTTGTCTTGGCATTGTACAAAATTATTATTATCGAATTCCCATCAGCTATAAAATGTCTCGAACAATTGATGACACGATTCAAAAGCAGGCCTTTGATCAGGCCTATCAACAAGCCTGCTTTAGCTTACCTGTAAAGGAGATGGCCAATCTTTCTCTTTTCTTTTCCGGCTTTGGAAAAAAAGAAGATGACATCAAAAGAAGCTTGGAAGCCCTGATTCAAACCGCATGGTCCAAGCCGGAACCGGAAGAGTGGATTCGAACCCTGACAAAACAAACTTCTTCCCTGATGGAAAGCTGGTTCTTTCAATATTTTAAACAATGTGTTCTTTCCATGGAGCAGATTCTTCAAGAGTTGATCTTAAAGACAGAAGACCAAGATCTTATTACCAAAAAAGAAGCCTTGCGCCCATGTCTGGAAGAACTGGATCGAAAAGACTATGCCCTGTTTAAGAGTTCTTTTTTGGTCTATCTTTCCAACACGGTACGTCTTAAAAACAAATATGATGATATCGATACAAAAAATGATAATGATGCCTATAAAAAGTTTGAAAAGAAAATCACCGATGTATTATTTGATAAGAATCTGTATGAAACAGAAACCAAGGAAACACAGGCATTAAAAAAGACGTTTTGTACCTTGGCACTGACAACACAAAAATTCTATGCTCAGATCAAAAAAGAAAAAGAAGTGATGGATTTTGGTGATATGGAACACTTTGCCTATCAGCTTCTCAGTCAAAGTGATATTGCCAAAGAAGTGCAGAATAAATACAAAATGATCCTGGTGGATGAATTTCAGGATACCAACGATCTGCAGGAAAGCATTTTGTCTTGTTTTGCCCGCAAAAACAATGTCTTTCGTGTAGGAGACATCAAACAAAGCATTTATGGCTTTCGTCATGCCAAGCCGGAGATCATGAAACATCATATGGAAAAGCAGGATGAATTTTCCTGCACATTGGTGCTGGATGAAAACTATCGTTCCAATGCCTCTATCATTGATTTCAACAATCATTTTTATAAAAAAATCATGAATGTAGCGGGAATGCCGGCACAGTTTGATCAAAAAGATATCGCAAAACCTGGCACCAGGGCCCAAAGCGAAAGAGAACAATATCCGATTCGCTTTCTATATATGGAATCGGATGCACTGGCAGATGAACTCGACATTTCTAAGCTGGAGGCAAAAACAAAAGCCAAAGAAAACAAGCTGGATATCTTAGCCCACGATATCTTAAAACATAAAGAACAAGGTGCTTCTTTCAAGGATATCTGTATTTTGACCAGAAGCCATGGTCCTCAGGAAGAGATCAAAAAAGCATTGGAAGCCTATGATATACCTGTACTGGCTGAGATCGATCATGGTTTTTATACCAATCCCAGCATTCAGATCGTTCTTTCATGTCTGCAGGCCATTTTAGATCCTTATAACGATATCGCCTTATGTGCTACTTTATTCTCTCCTTTTTGTCAAACTACACCTGACCAGTTGGCACAAGCCTGCCTTGGAAAAGAAAAAGGAGCCTCTCTATATGTTCAGCTAAAAGATACTGATTTGATGCAGGATTACTTCACGATGCGAGAATGGAAAAACGATCCGGTTCCTTTACTAATTCGCAAGCTCTACGCCTGGCATGATTTTTATGAATCGCATACCAGTTCACAGGATAAAACCAATTTAGATTTATTCTTACAGTTTGCCAGCCAGTTAAACGATCCCATGGACCTGGATGGCTTTCTGCAGCAGCATGTACAGGCCAGTCGTTTTGACAATTTATCAGAAGCCTATCCTTACGGACGAGAAGCCGATGTCGTATCGATCAAGACCATGCATCATTCCAAAGGCCTGCAGTTTCCGATCGTGTATATTTATTCACAACATGAAACAAAAGATCGTATTTCTAACGAACCGATTCTGATTGATGAAAAACTGGGCTTAGGCTTTCTACAGCTCGATGCCACAGGAAGAATCAAGCTTCCCAGTAAAGCTCATCTTGCGATCCGCACCAAAAAACTGCAGGATGAACTGGAAGAAGAAATGCGCGTTTTCTATGTGGCCACTACAAGAGCAGAAAAAGAATTGATCTTACTGGATTCAATTTCCAGCGCCAAAAACTATGAAGCCCCTTTATCTTTACAAACACTCTTGAAAAGACAAAGCTATACCAGCTGGATCTTTCATGCGTATTATCATTCGACCACAAGTGAAGTTCACTTTGAAAAAGTCCAGAAGCTTTATGATCGACCAACTTCAAAGAAAAACATAAAACGAAAAATGGAGCATACGACATATAATAAAGAATCTCTTTCTTTTTCCAATGCGACCGCAACACTAAACAAGCAATTGCTTCAGTGGCCGGAAGTTGATCTTAAACCTTCTACATCAGCACAACGAGGAACCTTGTTTCATGAAATGGTTGCACAATTGGCTTATCCATATCAAAAGGAAGATTTGACACAGTTTGCCAAAGTACATGGCTATGATTTAACTCGTTATGATCTGCAGCTTATTCAAGAACTGAATCAAAATACAGAATACGCTTTGTATATGCAGGAAAAACATCGCTTTGAATGTCCGTATATCATCAAAGAAAAACAAAACATCGTACATGGCTTTATGGACCTTGTCGTTTGGCAAAAAGAGAAAATCGTGATCATCGATTTTAAAACCGATCATTTAGAAAGTGATGAAGAATTTATAGAGCAATATCATAAACAGCTGGAAACGTATCAGAACGCCATGAAACAAATCGAGAATACGTCGATCGATACAAAAATCTATTCGTTTTACTTAAAAAAATTTATCGACATTCACAAAGAAGCCTGAAAAGGCTCTTTTTATTTGATATTTCCTATATTTTCTATAGCGAATATCTTGTTCATATCTGATTTCCAAGTTACAATAGATGCGTCTTTGTTTCATAAAAGACAAAGGAGAGGAAAATGGAAAAATTATTTAAGCTCAAGGAAAAAGGGACTTCCGTAAAAACGGAAATTCTGGCAGGACTCACCACATTTTTGGCAATGGCCTATATCCTTGGTGTCAACCCTATTATTTTAGGGGATGCCGGTATGGATCAAGGCTCTGTATTTATGGCAACAGCCATATCTGCAGCATTCGCCAGTATTGTCATGGGACTTGTGGCCAACTATCCGGTTGCGTTAGCAGCAGGAATGGGGGTAAACGCTTTATTCTCTTATACGGTTTGTTTGGGAATGGGATACAGCTGGCAGGCTGCCTTATGTGCCGTATTCGTTTCCGGTGTGATCTTTGTGTTGATCTCTGTGACCGGTATTCGTCAAATGATTATCAATGCCATACCTATCCAGCTAAAGCTTGCGATTGGTTCAGGTATTGGATTCTTCATTGCGTTTGTCGGTTTAAAAAATGCCGGTATCATCGTATCAAATACTTCGACAGCGGTAGGTATTGGTAATCTGACGGACCCGGCAGTACTTTTAGCAGTTGTCGGATTGTTGGTAACGATTGCCCTTGTAATCAAAAATGTGCCGGCAGCCGTGTTTGTCGGTATGGTCATCACCGCTATCTTAGGAATCATTGGCGGTATGATGGGACTTGCCAATATGCCATCTTTACCAACAGATTTCACATTAAATCTTTCTATGCATGGAGCCGGCGCTTTCATGGATGGCTTTGGCGAACTCTTCAGTAATCCGATGGCTGCTTTTGTGATCATCTTCTCTTTCTTGTTCGTGGACTTCTTTGATACAGCCGGAACTTTGATTTCCATTGGAAACCGCATCGGTTTGGTCAATGAAAAAGGTGAACTGGAAAATGCCGAAAAAGCCCTGTTGGCTGATGCGATCGGTACGGTATTTGGAGCTGCCATCGGTACCAGCACCGTGACCAGCTTCGTAGAATCCAGCTCCGGAGTCGGCGTAGGCGGAAGAACGGGTCTTACAGCCGTTACGACCGGTGTTTTATTCCTTCTATCGATCTTGATTTCACCAATCATTTTAAGCGCTGTCACAAACGCAGTTACGGCACCGGCTTTGATCGTTGTCGGCGTTATGATGGCACAACAGCTAAAAGGTATCGACTGGGATGATATGGTCTATGCGACAAGCTCTTTTATTACAGTCTTAATGATGGTCTTGATGTATTCCATCTCCAACGGTATTGCCTGCGGATTTATCGTCTATACTGTTGGAATGTGTGCTGCCGGACGAATCAAACAAATTCATCCGACAGTCTGGGTATTGATGGTGATCTTTATCATCTACTTTGCGACACCATACATGATGTAAGGAAAAACGAATAAAGCCGTGCTCAACCCATTGAGACACGGCTTTTTTAAATTATTATTCTTGATTAAATACGTATTCATGCAATCTATGAAATGCTTCTTGAACACGAGAATGTGGTAAGGCCAAATTCATACGAATATGGCAAGGGCCATGGAACATAGTTCCATCTTGAATCGCAACACCGACATCCCACATTTTCTTTTCCAACTGCTGAATCGTTAAATGATGATCCTGACAATATTTTGTACAATCAATAAACAACATATATGTCCCTTCCGGTTTACTGACTGAAAGGCCTTTAAAGTTTTGTTGTATAAAATCAACCGCAAAATCAATATTTTTTGATAATACTTCATTTAACTCATCAACCCATTGATATCCTTCCGGTTTATAGGCTCCGATCAAGGCATGCATCGACAATACGTTCATATCATTATAATGTGGTAAAGAAGACTCTTTTTCGATTCTTTCGCGCCACCAACGGTTATATACGATGTGATACGATCCGACAAGTCCTGCCAAGTTGAATGTTTTACTAGGTGCATACATAGCCGCTGTGCGGTTTCTTGCATCTTCCGAAACACTTTGTGTTGGTGTATGTTTATGACCATTCAACATGATATCACTCCAAATTTCATCAGATACGACATAAACATCATATTTTTTAAACAACGCCATAGCTTTTTCGAGTTCCCATTTTTCCCAGACTCTACCACAAGGGTTGTGTGGATTACAAAGAATGGCGGCGTGTATTTTTTGACTCTTTAACTTTTCTTCCATATCCTCATAATCCATACGATATATACCTTGTTCATCTTTCATCAAAGAAGAATGAACTAAATCGTAGCCATTATTACCTAAAGCCATTGTAAATCCGATATAAGTCGGAGAATGAACTAAGACTTTATCACCTTTGGAACATACACAATTTAATGCAGAGATAACGCCGCCTAAAACACCGTTCTCATAACCGATATGCTCTTTGGTTAATCCTTTGACTCCATTCCTTCTTTCATGCCACTGAATAATGGAATTAAAATATTCATCTGTTGGACTAAAGTATCCGAAAGCCGGATGTTCTATTCGTTCCTGAATAGCCTGCGGGATCGTCGGAACAGTAGGAAAATTCATATCGGCTACCCACATAGGAATAACATCGAATCCTTCTTTAGGACAATCTGGAGCAAAGCCCGGCATCGTCCCCACACCATCCACCGCTATGGCATCTTTACCATGGCGATCCATAATACTTTCAAAATCAAATTTCATTTACTAGTACCTCTCTTTTCTTTGGATTTTCTTCCTCTACATCTGCATTAATGGCTTCCTCAATGATTCTTTCTTTACTTTTTTCCAAGCCTTCTCGACTAACAGCGCCCTGTTTCAAGCGCAATACTGATAAAGCAAATAATACTACACATATTATGACACAGATTATCATGTCTCTGCCGTTCAATCCTTTAAATAAGTTATATGTAACTACGCCGGCACAGAATGCACCTAATACACAGCATACTTTCCAAAACCAAACTGGCATACGTAAGGAACGATTTTCCCATTGCGCTTTAAATTTAGAAGGTAAATTGAAACATGCCAAGTTCATATAGATGTTCATAATCATCGCCGGAATCATGACCAAAGATACAACTGCATCCAGTGACATTCCGGTTACTATTGGGAAAACGGAGATTAAATAAAACATTAAATAAGTCATGTACGGATATCCCGATTTTGTCTGTTTTTTAAAGAATTCAGGCAACCATCCATCCTCTGCAATCTGAATCAAAGGATAGCGAAACATACCAAGTCCGCCAATATAACTGGATGCAATGGCTCCTATACCTCCGCCTAATACAAAGAACATGTAGATACCATGTGGGAATATTGCTTTGGCGGTAACAGATATATTTTGCCCTGCGATTTGATCATATGGTAAAACCCCACCGGCCACATAAGCCATCAAGCCGTAAATAACAGCTAAACACAAAGTAATGATCACGATCCCAAGAGGTATATTTCTTTTCGGATTTTTGGTAACGGCTGCCATAGAAACCGGTGCCATTGTTGTTCCCTGACAAGCCCACCCCATGATGGCCAAAGCCGATACAAATCCGCCTATACCACCTAAAAAGAATGGATTTCCGCTTGTATTTTCAAAGAAGGCAGATGGATCTACTTGTCCTATGCCAAATCCAATAAATAAAACTAAGGCCGCTATCAAGACTAATGTAACAATATTTTCTAAAATGGTAATAAAGCGAGATCCTTTGATCGAACTGGCAAAAAATATCGTAGTGATAACTAATGCAGCAATACTTCTGAATCCGTCCAGTGCCGGCCATACGATTGCCGCATAATCAACCATCGCGATGGCATAACCACTTAATGCAAAGGCATTTACAATAGTCAAAAATGCTCCAAAGCCAGACATTGTAGGACTGCAAAGCATAGCTTTCATGCTGTAGTCTCCACCTTCTATTACAAACATACTCGGCATAGCCAAATTATACCAATAGGCCAACAACATAAAGAAACAGCCAACAATAACAACCGGTAAAATAGCTCTGCCTGCATTGGCAATACCAAAACCTAACAGAACGAAAATTCCGGTTCCAATCGCACCACCTAACCCAAGACCGACAATATTCCAAAGACCGATCTTTTTTCCACCTTCTGCCTTCATACTTCTATTCCTTTATGGCAACAGCTTCAATTTCAACTCTTGCGTTCATAGGCAGGGCAGCTATCTGGAAAGCCGCACGTGCCGGACAGTCTTTTTCAAAGTATTGAGCATAAACTTCATTCATGGCGTTGAAATCTTGAATATCTTTCAATAAAACAGTCGTTTTGACAACATTCTCAAAGCCCATATTTGCTTCTTCTAAAATAGCTTTTAAGTTTTTAAGCGATTGATGTGTCTGTAAAGAAATATTATCTTCAACAAGTTTTTTGCTTACGGGATCAATAGGTAATTGCCCCGAAACATAAAGCATTTCTCCTTTTGCCTTAACAGCCTGTGAATAAGGACCAATGGCTTCGGGAGCACCAGATGTCGCAATAATGATCTTTTTCATACTTCCTCCTTTATAATTTTTTTATCATTATGTTAATTTCATTATCATCCATCTACCTAAAGAAGTCAATACATATTTTATCAATATGAAAAATATATTATCTTTTGCTATGTAAATCTATCCGATTCCATGTATAATAGCTGTATGAAAGACTGGTGAATTCTCATGAAAGACCAACAAATATTTAAACAATATATCGATCTTCTACCATTCTTGGCAGCCGTTTTAGGAAATGAATGCGAAATCGTAATTCATGATTTAACAAATCCACAAGCTTCGATTATCGCAATAAAAAATCCTGTTTCCGGAAGAAAAAAAGGAGACGCGTTAACGCACTTTGCACAGGAAATCCTGGATCAAGGTCTTTACCATAATCAAGATTTTATTGCAAATTACAATGGGCAGAGCAAACATCACGATTTCCTGTCCTCTACTTTTTTTATAAAAAACGGAAAAACGATTATCGGTATGCTTTGTATCAATAAAAATTTAACCCCGGCAAAACATACAATGTTTGCCTTAGAAAACTTATTGAAGTCCTATAATTTAATACAGAACCAAGAGGAAAATATCACTGAACAATTCGACTCTTCGATTGTTGATATTGCTAAATCTCGCATTCAAGAAATCATTGCCCGTCAAAAAGTACCCGTTGCCTATATGAGCATAGAGGATAAACTGACTGTGCTTCAAAAATTAAAAGACGATGCGATTTTAGATACGAAGGGATCGATACAGGAAGTCGCAGCACAACTCCATGTCTCCATTCCAACTATCTATAGATACCTAAAAAGAATTAAATAATGAACATAAAAAAATGAGGAAGCTGTTAGAATTCCTCATTTTTCATTTTCACCTAAGTCATATAAATGCAAATGGATAATCCTGCATCATTCATTTAAAAAATCTACGATTTCAAAATCACAGTATCCTTTAGGACTTTCTTTGACTCGCACTAGTGCACGAAACATTGTACCGTTTTTACTTTCTAAGGTTGCTTTTATACTTTCATTACGCAAGAGGGCTTTCGCTTCGTTTTCTCCCACATAGATATCATCCTGATTGTCTTTATATCGTTTCATATGTTCATACAATTTAAAGTTACAATCTTTTTTCATTTTATGAACATAATATAATCCGCCGTCTTTTCGATGTTTTACAACGATTTCATCATGGCAATAAGGACAATTTCCTACACTATGTAGCTCTGCATTGGGAAAGTCTTCTTCAAGTATTTGACTGATATCTACATTCGGATTTTTTGAAACTCGAACCGAGAGATTTAAAATCATCTTCTCATTGAAATTGCGCACAAAGCGTCCATTGCTGTCATCATTTTGGGATGTATAGGCATCGGATAAATACCTTTTATACAATGCTTCATCCACAACATATTCTTTCTTATGAAGATCCAACAACCCGATTTGAACCAGTTCGTCCATTGTATAATCTTCAAAAGTAAAAGTGAATGGAATACGACTTCTTAGACCGGAATTGCTCTGAAGAAAATCATTCATTTCTTTTGTATATCCTGCAAAAATAATCACAATATCTTTGCGATAGTCTTCCATAAACTTCAATATTGTATCAATGGCCTCCTGTCCAAAAGAATCATTATCCCCCTGATATAAAGTATAAGCTTCATCAATAAATAATATTCCACCTAAAGCAGACTGAAGGATGGCTTTGGTCTTTATGGCCGTTTGCCCTACATAACCGGCCACCAAATCCGATCGGCTTGTTTCTACAAAGCTATTGGTTTTTGTGATGCCCTTATGATATAAAATATTTCCTAAAAGCCTGGCCACGGTAGTCTTTCCTGTACCAGGATTTCCCAAAAACAAGGAGTGCAAAGTAATATCATCCGCTTTAAAGCCTTGTTCCATCCGTTGACGATTGTATTCTACCTGCGCAATGAACGCATCGACTTGTTTTTTTACCGTATGGATTCCGATTAGATCCTGTAGTTTCTGATAAGCTTCATTATCCGATTGACGATACTTTTGATCTTTATTTAAATAATTATCGATATCCAAAGCGGTAATTGTCGTTACATTATCGCTGGAATTGGAGATAAACATCTTAATCAAACCTTCATTGAAATTTCGTATCCATCGTCCATTGCTTCGCTCTAAGGCTCTTTCATAAGCTTGTTTGACTTTTTGTATATAATAGGATTCATCCTCTAACAGAAAATCACGTTGTGATAAGTCATTCAATCCAATTTGAACAATTTCTTCACTAGTATAATCATCAAATATAAACGTATTGGCAATTCTGGAGGCCAGGCCACTATTCATCTGTAAAAATTCTTCCATCTCTTTTGGATACCCGGCAAAAATAATCATGATATTATCGCGATGTTCTTCCATAAAAGTAAGAATGGTATCTACCGCTTCCTGTCCAAAGTTAACACTTGCGTCTTTTTTATTTAATGTATAGGCTTCATCAATAAACAAAACACCCCCTAATGCGGATTGTAATATGTTTTGTGTCTGTATGGCCGTTTCTCCTACATGGTTGGAAATTAAATCACTTTCCTTTACCTCAACAAACTTATATTCATCACTATGAAATACACCGAGTTCATAAATAATTTGGCCGATCAGTCTTGCGACCATCGTTTTTCCAGTACCAGGATTTCCCATAAATACACTATGTAGGGATAATTCCTGTACTTTTTTTCCTTCTTTCTTTCGGCTTTCATTAAACCCGACCAGTTTACGTATATTTTCCACTTCATCCTTAATTCGAGTCAGTCCTACAAGGCTTTGTAGTTGTTTGTAGGCGGATACAGAAGATGCAACTTCCTTTTGATTTTCTGTTTTTGAATCTGTAGAAAATTCGCAAACCCTTGAATTTTCATCACATCGATGTACATTTTCATACTGTGAAGGAAGATCTACTTCGTCGATCACAAAAGAGGAATATGAACTCATTTTAAATAAGGTATATGCATGATCTGAAAAATGTATCCTCGATCCGTAAACGGTTGAATAATCCTCCGCAAATAGATAATAGTAGTCTTCGACAGCATCTTGAAATGTAAGATTATGCGCATAGGCATAGGAACGATGCATATGAAGTTGTCCTTGAATAACAGTATCATTAAAATAGGCTTTCGAATCAAACAGCCCTATCCATTTTATGGAATCATTGACAGAACGAAAAATAGAATTATTTTTCGCATACAAAGAGTTTTTTGATACAACTTCCTGATAATATGCCGAATTTTCACTCGTCAATTCTGCATGATCAAGCATCACGGTGGGATAAGCTGTCCCTTCCTCGGTTACGATGGTCTTTCCGTTCAGGGTACTATTATAGATTTCCAAAGTAGAATCAACAGCATGTACACAATTATAATCATTTTCCATACTTGTATCCATCATGATTCCGTTCGAATTTAGGCTATGTATGCGTATATTTTCCAAGATAGAATTAGAGATTTCAAAGTTTGAATTCGGTATATAAAATTCAATATCTCCTTGTCCATTCGATTTAAATTTAGAATGTAACATCTCTAAATCGCTATTTTCAATATACAATAATGGATAGTTTGATGCAGGTACATCCGAGATTAGAATACAATGATCAAATCTCAATGTGGATTGTTTCACATTGATCGCATTGCTTTGGGTTCCCGAAACACGTTGTAAATGATTCAAAGTCAAGTTTTGTAATGTAACTTTAGCCCCATCTGCCACAAAAATTTGACCAGTCAATGTATTCGTGAGTCGCTGTTGTTCTTCTCCGGGGATGCTGGCAGGCGTTCCAATGATCGTTATATCTTGTCGAATCGTTACTTTACCAATATTTTCACAATAGTTTTCCTCTAAAACAAATACATCATCTAAAGATGCATTTTCTAGAGCTTTGATTAAAGACATTCCAAAAAAACCTTTTTTTATCTTATAGACTCCCATATTTCTCTCCAATCATTTAAATCGTTATATCACATTCATCAGAAATTAGAAATATTTCTGTTCATTTTTTGTATGTTTTTATTTTGACATAATTTCATCTATAAATCGACATCATTGATACTAACACATTCAAAAAAAGGATGTCATCCATCACATCCTTCAATCCTATTCCACTTCTGTAATCGTAATATCTTTATGATCCAGATATTGATTCATATATGCCCCCTTAATACTGGTTGTGCCTATTTTTATATCATAAAGTTTGGCCAGCATTTTCACAATTTCTTCCGTATTCATATAAGAGGTATTGATCATCATATCGTAATTGGAACTGGCGCCCCATTTCTGACCGGTATAAAACTCATAGAAACCGGCACGTCTTTCATCTTTATCATGAACAAACTTTCTTGCCTTTCGAGCCGGCACCTTATATTCGCTGATGCTCCAATTGATTCGTGTCTCCAAATCCGAATAAATGAACAGCTTTATCGTATTGGGGTGATCTTTTAAGATATAATCGGCACAACGTCCTACGATCACTGCACTTTCTCTCTGGGAAATTCCCTGAATCAATTCACAGGCTTTTTCATACACTTCAGAATTTATAGAAAGCTCTGTAATTGCTGAAATCTTATGTCTTCCGGCTACCGAAAATAAGCCTTGTTCATTTCGGTTTTCTTCACGGAAAAAGTCTGGATTGATTCCAAAATCATTGGCAATCAATTCCATGATTTCTTTATTATAATAGCCAATGTCTAAATACTCTGCCAATTGTCTTCCTATCTCTCTTCCATTCGATCCAAACTGTCGAGAAATAGTAATAATTACATGTTTATTCATATGATGCACCTTTGTTTATATTATACATGATTTATCTGGAAAGCTACCAGGAAAAACGGAAAGTAAAGGGATCCAAAGCATAAGTGCTCAAGATCCCTCTTTCTCTTTCAAAGAGTTTTTGTAATGCTATAACTAGTTATTGACTTCTGAATATTTTCTACGTCCCGGATGCAGATTGTCAACATAATAGCGGATCGTTAATGTTCCTGCTACTTTCGTTTTAACTTTTGGTTCAACGATAAATCCGTCCCCTTCTAACATCGCATCTAACATAGCTTTACAGCAGGTAGTCGTGTTACCTTTTACACCCGGCTCACATTCATTCATGAATTCCTTGGCATTGACTTCAATGTACAACCACATCTTGTCATGTGCTTCTTGTTTCATTTCCTGTAAACGGGCTGCATACTGTTCCTGAGTCCATTTTTCCATGCTGATACTTCCTTTCCTTTCGTTTTCATTTTACTCCTAAACACCCTATAAGACAAGATTTGGGGACTGACCAATGTGGTCATGGGTCCTATTTTTATGCATTATCCTTTACTTTTTATCGTTTTATGATATCATAATGATATCAAATAGATATTTATGGAGGACAAGTTATGCATCGGGAAGTTGTTCAAAAAGAAATAAATCCCATCAACGGATTTATAACGTTGTTTATTGGTTTGGTCGGTATGATCGGAAGCATCTTCTTATTTATATGGGGCTGCATTATGGCTGCTGAAGAAACCAATGTCGGACTCGGTGTGACCTTTATCATTGGCGGTGTGATTCTGTTTATCGTATTTTTGATCGTATTATGCGGTCTAAAAGTAGTAAAACCAAATGAAGCACTGGTCTTAACTTTGTTTGGTAACTATTATGGTACGATCTTAAAGCCTGGTTTCTTTTTCGTAAATCCATTTGTTTCCTACGTCAACCCGGTTTATCAAAACCGCATCACTTCACAAACTAAAAAAGTAGGTATCAAGGAAAACTCGATCGAAGTTAGCGGTATGACTTTAGGGAAAAAGACAGTCTCCCTCAAAAGCATGACCTTGGATAATGGTGTTCAAAAAGTTAATGATGTACAGGGAAATCCAATTATCATCGGTGCCGTTGTGATTTGGAAAGTTGTCGATCCAACCAAAGCCGTCTTTAACGTAGAAGATTATGCCGAATTCTTATCCATTCAGGCGGACAGTACGATTCGTAATATCGCAAGACTGTATCCTTATGATGATCTGGATCAGGAAGAAAATGCAGACAATACAGAAAGAACGCTGCGCGGCAGCTCTGTGGCGATTGCCAATGATATGAAAGAAGAATTAGATCGTCGTGTGGCCTGTGCCGGATTGGATATCGAAGAAATTCGTATCACACATCTAGCTTATTCCGAAGAAATTGCAGCTGCCATGCTGCAAAGACAACAAGCCAATGCCATCATTGCCGCACGTCAGAAAATTGTAGATGGCGCCGTCGGCATGGTGAAAATGGCCATCGATAAATTAGGGGAAGAAGAAATCGTTCTTTTAGATGAGGAAAGAAAAGCACAAATGGTTTCCAATCTGTTAGTCGTTCTTTGTTCCAATAAAGATACACAGCCTATCGTCAACAGCGGATCGATCTACTAATGGATTTAGATCAAAAAGAAAAAAAGCTTCAGGAACGACAACAAAGATTAGCGCAATTGGAACAGGAAATTCTCGAAAAAGAGAAAGCATTAAAACTCAAAGAAAAGCAGAAAAAACAACTCATCCTGCGACTTCCAGCTTCCTTATGGCAAGATATTGCGATTTGGGCGGAAGAAGATTTAAGAAGCATCAATTCACAAATTGAATACATTTTGAAACAAGCTGTGAATCAACACAAGAAATAGAAAAGCTATATTTAAAACCAGAAGGCGAATCTTCTGGTTTTTTCATAGATATAATTAAGGAATCAGCGTTAGCTGCACTTTCTGTTTTTCTTCATCGATCTTATATACCCAAACCGTGATCACATCACCAACGGAAAGAAGTTCACTAGGATGATGGATCCTCTTCTTTGACATCTGTGAAATATGGATCAGTCCATCTTCATGTAAGCCGATATCGACAAAAGCACCAAAATCCACAACATTTCGAACAGTTCCTTCCAGTTGATCATGCACATGCAAATCTTCCATGGTAAGAATATCTTTACGTAATAAAGGCGCATCATTTTGATCGCGATAATCGCGTAAAGGTGTGCTGATCGCATCTAAAATGTCTTTTAAGGTATAAGTATCACACAAAACCTGATCTTGTATCTTTTGAAGGGATGTTTGTTCCAATGCTTTTTTGGCCTTGTCTGTGCCCATATCCTCTGGGTGCAAATCTAAAATTTGCAGCACCTGGCGAGCTATCTCATAAGACTCTGGATGAATGCCCGTTCGATCCAGTGGTTCGATACCATCTTCAATGCGAAGAAAGCCGGCTGCCTGTTCAAACGATTTTGCACCGATCTTGGGAATCTTTTTAATTTCTTCTCTGGATGTGATTTTGCCATGCTCCTGACGGTAAGAAACAATACTGTTAGCCATGGATGTTGTGAGTCCTGATACGTTTGTCAATAATACCGGACTGGCAGTATTGATATTGACACCGACAAGATTAACAGCCTTCTCCACGACAAAGGAAAGGCGTTCCCCTAGTCTTTTCTTAGGAAGATCGTGCTGATTTTTTTTTAATTGTAGCTAACAGCAAACTATTACT
>OLSE01001206.1_pt1 | contig 22581 bp, 18 predicted proteins | sample 1673191 | NCBI WGS metagenome assembly OLSE01 (sample SAMEA3136764, study PRJEB25190) | human gut metagenome | biome: human gut; feature: human-associated habitat; material: faeces | place: Austria | collected 2013
GGGCTTGCAGCGACGGACCTCAGGACACTCTTACACCACGTCTGCGCGCGCCACCCCCGACAGGGTGCGAACCCCGGCATCATCGCAAGGCCTGTGGGCAAAAAATAGCAAATATGAGTACTGTTACCATTTTAGTAACAGCAATTTCATGCCTTCAGAAGACGATTTAGACGTCAGGCGTCCTACGGCGGAAGAATTGCAGACGTTTATCGGCTAAGTACTTGGACATATGTTGCGTAACACTTCATATTTTGCAAATAAATAATGCTACAGGACTTGTGACAGTACTCATATTTGACGTTTTTTGCCCACAACCCTTTATACCTAGGCATATCGGCGGCAAAACGGGCTTAAAAGCGTCCTTCGCAAACAAAAACCGGGGCCCGCATGATGCGGACCCCGGCTCAATACCGTAACGATATGTCAGTTACGCTCTACACGTAGAACAGGATGTCGTCGTAGGTCGGGACCGGCCAGTAGTCGGCAGCCACGATCTCCTCCATGGCATCCACGGCGGCGCGCAGCGTATCCATAGCGGGGACGACCTCGTGTGCATACACGTTGGCCTGCTCCTGGCCATCGAGGACCTCGGCCTTCTGATGCACGGCGTCGAGCGCCTTGATGGAGTCGTTGATGGCGGTGATACCGTTGCAGAGCTTGTTGAGCGTGTTCTGCTCGCACTGCATGGCGGCCTCAGCACCGGCGGCACGAATAGTCTCAAGACCCTTAGCGACCTTGGTGGCATAGGCGGTAATGACCGGGCGATAGGTACGACGCGCCTCGCGAACCATCGTGGTAGCCTCGATGTTCATGAGCTTGTTGTACTTCTCGAGCTTGCAGTCGTAGCGGCACTGAGCCTCGGCCTTGGTCAGGACACCCGTCTCCTCGAAGAGCGCGATAGCCTTATCGGAAACAAAGGCGGGCAGGGCATCGGCCGTGGTCTTGTTGTTGGCAAGGCCTCGCTTCTTGGCCTCGACGGGCCACTCATCGGAGTAGCCGTCACCGGAGAACAGGATGCGCTGGTGATCGGTCAGCACCTTCTTGCAGTACTCGAGCGCGGCGTCCTGGAACTTATCCTCGGGTGTACCCTCAAGCGCGTCGGCGAAGGACTTGAGCGACTTGGCCACGGCGGCATCGAGCACCAGGTTGGAGTCGGAGACGTTCTGCTCGGAGCCGCAGGCACGGAACTCGAACTTGTTGCCGGTGAAGGCAAACGGGGAGGTGCGGTTGCGGTCGGTGTTGTCCTGCATCAGCTTGGGCAGGGTATCGGCGCCCAGGTCGAGCACGCCGCGCGTGGCATGGACGGAAGCCTTGCCATCGATGATTTTCTCGACGACCTCGGTAAGCTGGTCGCCCAGGAAGATGGACATAATCGCCGGAGGAGCCTCGTTGGCGCCCAGACGATGGTCGTTGCCGGCCGAGGCAACAGAGGCACGCAAGAGCTCCTGATAGTTATCGACGGCCTCGATCACCGCGGTGAGGAAGACGATGAACTGCAGGTTGTCGAGCGGAGTGTCGCCCGGATCGAGCAGGTTTTCGGACTCGGTGCCAAGCGACCAGTTGTTGTGCTTGCCCGAACCATTGATGCCCTCAAAGGGCTTCTCGTGCAGCAGGCAGACCAAGTCGTGGCGGGAGGCGATGAGCTTCATCTTCTCCATCATGACCAGATTCTGGTCGATGGCCTCGTTGACCTCGCCATAGACCGGTGCGAGCTCATGCTGGCAGGGAGCGACCTCGTTGTGCTTGGTCTTGGCGGGAATGCCGAGCGCCCACAGCTCATCGTCCAGGTCCTTCATGTAGGCCGAGACGGTGGGGCGGATAGCGCCAAAGTAGTGCTCCTCGAGCTCCTGGCCCTTGCAGGGAGCGGCACCAAAGAGGGTGCGGCCGGTGATGACCAGGTCCTTGCGCTTGCGGTAAGCGTCCTTCTTGATCAGGAAGTACTCCTGCTCGTCGCCCACGGAAGGAACGACCTTCTTGGGGGTCTTACCGAACAGCGCCAAAACGCGCTTAGACTCACGCGAGAGCGCGGTCATGGAGCGCAGCAGCGGGGTCTTCTTGTCCAGGGCCTCGCCCGTGTAGGAGCAGAAAGCCGTGGGGATGCACAGGACATCGTCCTTGATAAAGGCGGGGCTGGTGGGGTCCCAAGCGGTGTAGCCACGGGCCTCGAAGGTGGCGCGCAGGCCGCCGTTGGGGAAGCTGGAGGCGTCCGGCTCGCCCTGGATGAGGTTCTTGCCCGTAAACTTGGTAATGGCGGTGCCGTCGTGGTTGGGCTCCAGGAAGCTGTCGTGCTTCTCGGAAGTAATGCCCGAAAGCGGCTGGAACCAGTGCGCGTAGTGCGTCGCGCCCTTGGAGATGGCCCAGACCTTCATGGCGTGGGCAACGGCGTTGGCCACGTCCAGGTCGAGCGGCTCGCCGCCCTCGAGGGTTGCAGCAAGGCGCTTCCAAATGTCCTTGGGGAGGTAGTCCTTCATGACTTCCTCAGAGAACACCATGGTCCCGAAGCGGTCAGTAAGATCGGCCATACGGAACTCCCTTCGTATCGGCACCGCGTGAGAAGCGGTGTTGATTACTAACGAACGAGTCATAGCTTAGACTCGCCGTGTTTCCGCGACATTACCGTTATGTTGCTGTCGCGAAACCAATCAATGAGGTTACCCTATCGAGGCGGCGTTGCCACCCTCAACAGCCAATCAACTGTATAAATAGCAGACCTCTCCCCATGGTTTAAGGGTAGTCAATTTGGAATGGAGCTCTATTAACTGGTATTTTGCATCAGATACCAATCTTTATAGTCCGTGCCTAGATTAGCCGCTCTGTTATAGAGAAAGCCGATAGCAAGGCATCTTTGATTGGTATCCTCAAATAGCGAGTGAAACTCCACCGTGGCACAGTGGTGCTGTAGAATCCTTACAACACATCACACTATTACGCATCTAGAGGAGCACGATATGCGCGTCGACGAGGTTTTTAAGCAGGCAGCATCCCAGGGCACCGCGCCCATTTCGTTTGAGATGTTCCCGCCCAAGGGCGAGCTGACCCTCGACACGGCTCGCGAAGTGGCAGGCAATCTGTGCAAGCTTTCGCCGAGCTTTGTCTCGGTCACCTGCTCGGCCGGCGGCTCGGGCAACGGCGCCACCACCGCCCCCATCGCGCATATGATTACGAGCGAATTCGATACACCCTCGGTTGCACACCTTACCTGCGTGGGCCGCTCGCATGCCGATATCGCCGCCAAGATCGACGAGTATCGCACCGCCGGCGTGGAAAACATCCTGGCCCTGCGTGGCGATCTCCCTGCCGGCGCGACCGAGGACGACAAGCCCGCCTCGGACTACGCCTACGCCCGCGACCTCATCCCCGAGCTCGTCGACGCCGGCTTTTGCGTGGGCGCCGCAGCCTACCCCGAGGGCCACATTGCCTGTGAGGATCTCAACCTCTCGGTCGAACACCTCAAGCAAAAACAGGACGCTGGCGCGAGCTTCTTTGTGACGCAGCTCTTCTTTGATAACGAGTGCTTCTACCGTTTTCGCGAGCTTGCCGACAAGGCCGGCATCACCGTGCCCATTACCGCGGGCATCATGCCGTTTATGGGCAAGTCACAGATCAGCCGCATGGTCTTTATGTGCGGCGCGTCGCTGCCCTCCCCCGTCATCAAGATTCTCGCCAAGTACGAGAATGACCCCGAGAGCCTGCAGGCAGCTGGTGTAGATTATGCAGCCCGCCAGCTTTGCGACCTCAAGGAGCACGGCGCCGACGGCCTGCACCTGTACACTATGAACCGTCCTGCGATCGCCGCGACCATTATGGAGCGCCTGGGGTAATGGAAAAACCGCACATCGATACAACCGTTGTTGAGGTGCCGGCCGACCTTGCGTCGCCGGCGCTTTACCGTGTCGATGCTGCGCACCATCCCCGTGTCGACCGTGCCGAGATGCTGCGGTATCTGGGTTACGGCGGCCAGCAGATTGAGCCCGAACTGTCACGACGTATTGAGCTTGTCGTTGAACGTCTGGAACTGGACATTGAGCCCCGTGGCGTGCGCCGCGTATTTGCCATCGATGCCACGGGCGCGGACGAGCAGGGCAAGCCTTGCATCCGCCTGGTCGGCACCAACGTTGAGCTGCGCGGTCGCGATATCTATCGACATCTCAAAGACGCCCGCTTTGCCGCACTCATGGCATGCACCCTCGGCATGGACGCCGAGCGTCGCCTGCGCATCACGGGAGCCCAACATCCCCTGGAGGGCGCCGTGCTCGACGCCGCGTGCTCCGCTTACGTGGAAGCCGCCGTTGAGCAAATGGACCAGCAGGTCAAGACGGACGCCGCCGTTCATGGGCTCGCCGGCAACTGGCGCTTTAGTCCCGGCTATGGCGACTGCCCGCTCTCGGCCCAGCGCTCGATCGTCAATGCGCTCAACGCCACGCGGCTCATCGGGCTTACCGTCACGCCCACCAGCCTGCTCATGCCCACCAAAAGCGTGACCGCGGTGATCGGTCTGTTTGACGGCGAGGTCCACGACGCCCAGAGCCGCCCCACCTGCAATATCTGCCGCATGCGCGAACACTGCCGCTTCCGCGCCGCCCACACCACCTGCTATTCCAGCCATTAGGAGCCCCCGATGTTTACTCCGCTTATCACTCATGATTCTGACGGCACTGCATTGGCGGCACCCGTTGATGCCGCACGTCGCAACGGTGCCACGTACAAGACGCGCACGATCGACGATCTGCGCATTAAGGATGACCGCCTGCGCGCCGCCATCGAGGGAACGGGGCACCTGCTGTTCGACGGCGGCATGGGCACCATGCTGCAGGCCGCCGGCATGAAGGCAGGCGCCCTGCCCGAGCTGCTCAACTTTGAGGAGCCCCAGGTCATTACCGACATTCAGCGCCAGTACGTCGAGGCTGGCTGCGACATGATCACCGCCAACACCTTTGGCGCCAACGCCCACAAGCTCGACGGTACCGCCACCGTGGCAGACGTCTTTGCCGCGGCCGTCGCCTGTGCCCGCGAGGCCGGCGCCCGCTACGTCGCCGGCGATATCGGCCCCATCGGCGCGCTGCTTCGCCCCCTGGGTACCCTGAGCTTCGACGAGGCCTACGACCTCTTTGCCGAGGAAGTGCGCGCTGGCGTCGCCGCGGGTGTGGACCTCTTTATTATCGAGACTATGACCGACCTGGCCGAGATCAAGGCGGCCGTCCTCGCCTGCCGCGAAAACTCCGACCTGCCCGTCTTTGCCACCATGACCTTCGAGGAAGACGGTCGCACCTTCCTAGGAACGAGCCCCGAGGTGGCCGCCATCACGCTCGACGCTATCGGCGCCGACGTTTTGGGCATCAACTGCAGCCAGGGACCGGCCGAGCTACGAGGACTCGCCGCACGTATGCTCACCGTTACCGACAAGCCTATTATGGTGCAGGCCAACGCAGGACTGCCCCACGTGGACGACGACGGCAACACCGTCTTTGATATCCAGGCCCCCGAATACGCCGAGGCCGTCGCCGGCATGATCGCCGACGGCGTGAGCGTCGTGGGCGGCTGCTGCGGCACCACGCCGGCGCACATGGCGGCCTTGCGCACGCTTATCGATAACCACACGCCCAGCCCGCGCCGCCGCAAGCCCAGCATGTCGGTCACGAGCGCCCAAACGGTCGTGGACCTTCCCTGCGACGGCCACAAGATCGCTGTCATCGGCGAGCGCATCAACCCCACCGGCAAAAAGCGCCTGCAGCAGGCCCTGCGCGACGGCGACCTGGACTACGTCGTGAGCCAGGGTATCAGCCAGCAGGAACAGGGCGCCGACATCCTGGACGTTAACGTGGGCCTGCCCGAGATCGACGAGGTCAAGATCATCCAGCAGGCCACCGAGCAGCTCCAGGGCTCCACGTTGCTGCCGCTGCAGATCGACTCCACCGACCCCGCAGCCGTCGAGGCCGCCGTGCGCCGCTACGCCGGCAAGCCCATCATCAACTCGGTCAATGGCAAGCAGCAGATCATGGATGAGATCTTTCCGCTGGTCGCCCACTACGGCACCAACGTTGTCGGACTTACGCTCGACGAAGGCGGCATCCCCGATACCGCCGAGGCCCGCTTTGCCATCGCCGAGCGCATCGTGGCCGAGGCTGCCCGCTACGGCATCGGACCGGACCGCATCCTCATCGACTGCCTGGTCATGACCGCCTCGACCAATCAACGCCAGGCCGAGCAGATCCTGCGCGCCATGTCCCTGTGCAAGGAGCGCCTGGGCGTCAAATGCGCGCTCGGCGTGTCGAACATCAGCTTTGGCCTGCCTGCCCGCCCGCTGCTGGGCTCGGTCTTTTTGGCCGCCGCCTTTGGCGCGGGCCTGGACGCCCCCATCATGAACCCGGGCTCCAAGCGCTTTATGGATACCGTCTACAGCTATCGCGTCTTGAGCGTTGAAGACGAGGGCTCGACCGGATACATCGAGCGCTACGCCGGCTGGACCGATCCGTACAAGATCGCCGCGAACCCGGCGGCGGCCCAGGCGGTATCGACCGACGCCGCGCCCGCTGCTGGCACCGCCGGCACCGACGGCAACGACGACCCGATTCGCCACATGGTCGTCTCGGGCCGCAAAGGTGAGATCGCGGCCGAGACCGAACGTCTACTGGCCGACCATGACGCCATGGACCTCATCAACAACCACTTTATCCCCGCCCTCGACGAGGTTGGCGTCCTCTTTGACCAGGGCAAGTTCTTCTTGCCGCAGCTTATGGCCTCGGCCGAGGCCGCGCGCGTGGGCTTTGACACCATCAAGCGCCTGATGCCCGCCGGCGAGATTGCCGACAAGGGCAAAATCTGCGTGGCCACCGTCAAGGGCGACATCCACGACATCGGTAAGAACATCGTCAAGATGCTGCTCGATAACTACGGCTATACCGTCTTTGACCTAGGCCGCGACGTCGACCCGCAAGAGGTGCTCAAGACCGTCAAGGAGCGCGACATTAAGCTCGTCGGCCTCTCGGCGCTTATGACCACCACGGTCGTCGCCATGGAGGAGACCATCAAACTGCTCCATGCCGAGGTTCCGGGCGTCAAGATCATCGTAGGCGGCGCCGTACTCACCCCCGAATACGCCAAGCAAATCGGCGCGGACTACTACGCCAAGGACGCCGCCGAGAGCGCACGCATCGCCGAAGAGGTCTTTGGGCAGTAACACAACGGAAACAACCGAGCACCAAAACGTGCCGCATGTGCCACTTGGCACGTGCGGCACGTTAGAATAGATAAGGCTATGCTCGTTTTGGCAGATAGGAGCGCAAGGATGGCGATCACGCCCGCAGAAATCGCGGAAACCCGCGGCATGGTTGAGGAACAGAACCTCGACATCAGGACCATCACCATGGGTGTTTCGCTCATGGGTTGCGGCGACGAGAACCTCGACCGCATGTGCACGAAAATCTACGACCACGTGACGCACACGGCTGAGCATCTGGTCGAGACCGCCGAGAACCTCGAGCGCGAGTACGGTATCCCCATCGTCAACAAGCGCGTTTCCGTCACCCCGGTGGCGCAGATCGCCGCGTGCTGCAAGGATGAGGACCTCACCCCCATCGCGCATGCCCTCGACCGCGCGGCCGAGACGCTCGGCATCGATTACCTGGGCGGCTTCTCCGCACTCGTCCAGAAGGGCATCGGCGACGCCGACCGCCGCGTCATCCAGTCCATCCCCCAGGCGCTCGCTACCACGAGCCGCGTCTGCTCCAGCGTCAACGTCGCCAGTCTGCGCGCCGGTATCAACATGGATGCCGTGCTCATGGCCGCCCAGACCATCATCGATGCCGCCAAGCTCACGGCCGACCAGGATTCCGTTGGCGCCTCCAAGTTTGTCTGCTTTGCCAACATGGTCGAGGACTCCCCGTTTATGGCGGGCGCCGTCCACGGCGGTGGCGAGGCCGACGCCGTCATCAACGTTGGCGTCTCGGGCCCCGGCGTTATGGCTGCTGCCTTGGAGACGCTCCCCGACTCCGCCTCGATGATGAAGGTTGCCGAGAAAATCAAGCAGACCGCCTTTAAGATCACCCGTGCCGGCGAGCTCATGAGCCGTGAGGCCGCCCATCGTCTGGGTGTCGAGAAGGGCATTGTCGACCTGTCGCTAGCTCCCACGCCTGCCATCGGCGACTCCGTTGCCCGTATCCTCGAGATCATCGGCGTGGGCACCTGCGGCGGCCCGGGCACGACCTGCGCGCTCGCCATGCTCAACGATGCCGTCAAGAAGGGCGGCGTCATGGCCAGTTCCAGCGTGGGCGGTCTCTCGGGCGCCTTTATCCCCGTGTCCGAGGATGCCGGCATGATCGCCGCCGTCGAGGCCGGCGCGCTTTCGCTCGAGAAGCTCGAAGCCATGACCTGCGTGTGCTCCGTTGGCCTGGACATGATCGCCATCCCCGGCGACACTCCGGTCGAGACCATCGCCGGCATCATCGCCGACGAGATGGCCATCGGCGTCATCAACAACAAGACCACGGCCGTGCGCGTGATTCCCGCCATCGGCAAGGGCGTGGGCGACTGCGTCGAGTACGGCGGCCTGTTCGGCCGTGCGCCCATCATGCCGGTGAACCCCAACGCCGGCACCGTGCTTGCCCACCGTGGTGGACGCTTCCCGGCACCGCTGAATTCGCTGAAGAACTAGCTGAGAGGGACTGGCGAGGAGCCCCGGGGAGGGCAAATATATAAGGTCGCCTGCTCGAACAGTCCTGACTCGCACGGAGAGCACATTAAGTGCTCTCCGGCTCGTGCGGAACTCGCGATCGACCTTATATATTTGCCCTCCCCGGGGCTCCCGCACAACGGGACCTCGGTTGGGTTCTATCCCGGTTGCAGTCGCTTCGCTCCTGCACCACTTGACTGGTGCGGTGGTTTGGCGTTGGAACGGTTCTTTTTCTGATATATGCTGGTTGCGGCTCTTCTTTTTGGGGGGAGTCGCTTTTTTGTTGCTAGGAGGTTGGCCCGTGGTTGATGGGGATTCTCGTTCTGAGCTTCTTTCTGCGGATTGGAATGGCGAATGGATGCGCCTGCAAGCTGGTCGGCATCGGGCTGATGATTCTTTTAAGTGGGATAAAAGGGCTCGGCATTTTCGGCCGTTGGAGACTGCCCCTTATGCTCGGGATTTTATAAAGCTGTTGGCCCTTGAGCCCGACGAGTCGGTGCTCGATATGGGGTGCGGAGCTGGGTCGATTGCTATTCCGCTTGCTCAGGCTGGGCATCCTGTGATTGCGGCTGATTTCTCCCCCGCCATGCTGGGCACCCTTGATGCTGGTATTGAGTACTATGGACTCGAGGATCTCATTACGCCGCTTGAGCTTGCTTGGGATGATGATTGGGATTTGGTTGGACCGGTCGCGAAAGCGGTGGATGTTGCCTTTGCCAGTCGCTCTGTCACCACGACCAACCTAAAAGGCGCGCTTGCCAAGCTTGATCGTACGGCTCGTCGGCGTTGTGCTGTCACGATGGTCGCCAACTCCAGCCCGCGCTATGACCTGCACCTGATGAACGCCATCGGTGCCTCGGTTACCTGCAGCAATGGCTTTGTGTACGCCTTCAATATCCTCATTCAGATGGGTGCCCTGCCGCAGGTTACGTACTTTGAATCGCCTCGTCGCGATACTTTCGATAACCTTGAAGCGGGCGTAGCAGATTTTTCCCGTATGCTCGAGCATGGCAACGAGGATAAGATCGATCGCCTGCGCGACTACATCGCTCAACACATGATTGAGAACCCCCATGCCGGTGAGCCGGGCTCCAAGGGCGTGCCGCAGGGGCGCTATATGCTCGATCATGTTCGTAAGGTTCGTTGGGCGTTTATTGCATGGGGGCCGGTCTCTGCGCCCAGTTCATAGCCTGTTCGCAGCCCGCACCGCCCACTCACTCGGCATCCGCATTCTTTTTGAACTGGGCAAACGCGCTCCACACCACGCCGTTCCTGCGCTATCGTGGGACAGCTCACGTAGATTAAGGCCCCGTCGCGGGGCGCCCCATACATAGAAAGCGAGAACCCATGGCACTGACAGGAGCCCAGGTCAAGCAGCTTCGCAGCATGGCCCATCACCTCAACCCCGCTATCATCATCGGCAAGTCCGACGTCAACGAGGGCACCGTCGAGCAGACGGTCGCCTACCTGGAGAAGCACGAGCTCGTTAAGTGCTCCGTGCTCGATGGCTCCAGTCTTTCCGCCCGCGAGGCCGCCGAAGAGCTCGCTGAGCGTTGCCATGCCGAGGTCGTCCAGGTCATCGGCCGCAAGTTCTCGCTGTATCGCGAGTCCTCGCGCAAGGACATCGAGAAGATCAAGCTCGTCTAGGAGCCAATGATCCGGCGAGCCAACACATAGCAAGCTTACGGGTGCTCGAGTACTTCGGGCGCCCGTTTTTTATCGCTCGACCAGCACGCGATTGAGCCGACCCTCCACCAAGCGCTCGTATAGACGCCGCGTCTCGGGCTCGGGCACGCCATTGACCTGCTCCCTCAGGTGGTGCATATGCCCGCTGTACAGCTCGACGATATCGCGCCGCCGCCCCGCCGCACTGTAGACGCGCATGGCGCAGCGCACCATATCCTCACGCGCCGTTTCCTGTCGAAGCCCCGACTCCGCCAGCCAAATCGCCGACTGCAGATCGTTTTCTTCTAGAGCGGCATTTGCTCCCTTAATCATGCAATCGATGTACTTTGACTGCATAATGCGCCGCATGCGCAAAAAGTAGGTGGGATTACAGCCATTGGGAACATACAGCGGTCCGGCATAAAGCTGCTCAATCTTAAGGCACAGCTCAACTAAATGGGGCCCGCGCGCACCCGTGCGATTTCCCAAAACCTCGCGGCTTATCTGGTCAAACAGCCGTACATCGGTCTTGACGTAGTCGCCGTTGAGCCCAATGCATTCATTTTGGATGAGCACGCACGACTTGCCATCCGGTGTCGGTCCCAAAGCCGACCGCAAGCGCGATATCGTCGAGTACAGGTTGTTGCGGGCGCTATTAAACTCGGCATGGGGCCACAGCTCCATGGCCAGCGTCTCACGATCGACGAGCGCATCCATGCCCAGCGCAAGCCGCTCGGCAAGCGTCGCCGCCTTCTTGCGACGCCACATTTTGTCCGTGATGGGAAACCCATCGCGCTCGGCGCGAAACGCACCAAACATGCGAATCTCGATATGGTCGATGGTATCAACGGCTTCAACCTCGCCGGCCTGGAACAGGCGCTCGCCCTCTCCTTCCAAATCGTCGCGCAGCGAGTACCGCGACAGCTCGCGCACGGGAAGCTTCTTGCGTATCCTGCCCGCCGGCTCGCCCAGACAATGCATGGCAAGGCGCGCAAAGAGCCGATACGATGGCTCTAGAATCCCCGCACGATTCATGGACATCCAGGCCGCAAGATCGCTGTCTCGGCCCGCACAGGCCAAATGCAGCGCCACCATCCAGGCCTCCGCTCCACCAACCTGCGTCTGGCTTATATCGAGCAACTCCGCTTCCTCGCGCACCGAAACCATCGAGGTGTTACGCAGATATGCCGCGCGCTCCAGCAGCAATGCGTTATCGCGCATGTACGCAATCGACTCCTCGGCAAGTTTGAGCACTTGGACCGCACGGAACTTTGCATTGACCGGCCGTCCCTCTGCCAGCGACTGCCAGCCTTCTAGCAACAGGCCAAACAGCTGAATCTGGTTGTCGCGCATGCGCACAGCAAAACGATCGAGCTCGTTGAACGCCGCGTCGTCGGTTACCGGCAAGCCGGAAAGGAGCCGCCGTGCCGCCAACACCATGCGCACCCAGATAGCCATCGCCTTAAGCCCACGTACGTCGAGCGCCTCCCGCACCACCGTCATCTCGTCGTCGCGCTCGTCGGTTCCCGCAAACGACCCGTCAAAGAGCTCCACCAGCATGCTATCGGCCCGTATAACAATCCCCGCGATGTCGAGCTCGCAATCGTAGGCCTTGCTCGTTTTGAGCTGCTGTAGAACGCCGCCGTCATCTCCCTGCTCGGTCAGGCATCGCTTGACCTCGATATGCGCAGACAACATATCGAGTGCGGTATGGGATGTCTCGATTTCTGGCACGGCCAGGTTCGTAGGAAGCCCAAGCCCGTTGTCCCCATAGCAAACAGCCGTCAGTGTCTGGGCCACCCTCCATGAGACAGGGTCTATTTCGCAGGCCGCCCGTTCGCCCCCGCGCTCGATGACCGATGCCATATAGCGGGCGAGCTTTGTATTGGACACGCTGACCGCTGCCAGATATACGCCAAGCGCCTCGGCAGGCGTTGGCTCCGGAGCCGGATCGTCGGCATCGATCGTGCCCAGCGCTGCTCGGCAGATATCGGCCCCATGCCCCGTCAGAGCCAGATCGACCCCATACTGCCCAGCAAGTTCAAGGACCGCTTCACGGTCCAAAAAGGCGTCCGCCAGGCCCATCGCCGCATCGCATCGGCCCGCCTTAAGCAAAATCCGGGCCGCCCTCGGAACAAGTTCGGGGCGAACCTCGGCAACCAACTTACGCAAACGCAAGCGTCCGTTATCCTCCGTACCCAGACACGTAAAACTCCGATCGGCGGGATCCAAGCCAAAGATCGGGTAGTCGCGTACAAAGTAGGACTGGTCGACCATCGACAGCCTCACCCCGCAAGCCTCGAGTTCTGCGATATTGCCCTCGCCCATCAAAACCATGAGACATGCCACGCAAAACAGCGCATTATTGTCGAGCGAAGCCAGATCGGCAAGTGCCGCGCCATATACGTTGACAATCTCGTTTTCGAGCAGACCGGCTACGTCGCCTTGGCCATACAGACCCGTCTGCAATGCCGAAACGAGTTCGGGCACGCCTTGCGTGAGCTGATAAAAGTCGAGCGATGTGCTGATCGAAAACGCCGATGCCCACGCCGAATACTCATAGGCATGCACCTTGAGCATCTGCGCATTGATCTTAACCGAATCGCCCAGCCCATGAATCAGCTGACGATTTGAAGGACGGCAGGAGATAAAGACCCCTACCCCCATAGCGCGCAGGCCGCGAATCCTGTCGATGAGGTCTTCGGTATCGTGCTGATCGAGGTTTGGCACATTATCAATCGCGATAAGGGAGTGCGGTTTGTCTTTGAGTTCTTCGGTAACCACCTCGAGCTGCATAAACACCTCGCGCCCAATGGCACGATCGGCCTCGATAATCCGCACGGGGCCTCGCGTCGGGTCGCATTTAACCTCATGGGTGTACTGCAGCAGCACCGAGGTCTTCCCAAACCCGTCGGGCGCATAAAGAACCACGATGCCGGCCTTTCGGCCCTTGGCAATAAGCTCATTCATCAAGCGTTCGCGTCGCACCATATAGCCTCCGCCCAGCGGCATCAGCTCGAGGTCGTCTATACCGCTCAAATCATTTACCATGCCCGCTCCTCAACTCGACCGTATGGACACTGTAGCCGCAAGACCATACAAGCCGCGCTATGAATAGAGCGACCTTGTGTTTTAGGTTGTCTTTTGGTACGCAAGCGGCAAGTTTTTGTACAGCGAGGGCCGATTGTTATTAATCCCCCGACTAATCGGTCTTTAAGCAGGTAAATGAGCTTGTCAGCTTGTCCCATCTAAGCGGCAGTGTAACGCAGATGAACAAGGTTCAGCCATGTCATTCAACTCGCCTAGCACCCGCTACCGTCTACGACCTTCTAGTGGCATTTTTGCATAGAATCTGGTATGGAATGAATCAAGCTGTTGGACATCCGGCATTCGTCAAGCTTGCGGCAAGATTTTGGTCAAGTGGGCGCGAAAAGGGATAGCAAAAAGGCCCCCGCAAAGCGGAGGCCTCAGGCAAGGCTATGTCGAGCTGCAGGATTCGCGCTACTCGCAGAGCGAAAGGGCGGCCTCGTCGGCAACGACAACGCAGTTGGTGTGCAGCTGCAGGATCGAAGCCGGGCACTCGGGCGTAACCGGACCATAGCACATGTCATGCACGGCCTGAGCCTTGGCCTCGCCGTTGGCGACGACCAGGATCATGCGGGCATACATGATGGTCTGAGTGCCCATGGTGTAGGCCTGACGGGGAACATCGTCGATGCTGTCGAACAGGCGGCTGTTGGCCTGAATGGTGCTCTCGGTGAGGTCGACACAGTGCGTGCCCTTGGAGAAGTGGTCATCGGGCTCGTTGAAGCCGATGTGGCCGTTGTTGCCAATGCCGAGCAGCTGCAGATCCGGGTAACCGGCGTCGGCGACGATCTTGTCGTACTCAGAGCAGGCAGCGGCGGCGTCGGGGTTGGAACCGTCGGGAACATGCGTGTTGTTCAGGTTGATGTTGATGTGATCGAAGAAGTTCTCACGCATGAAGTAGTGATAGCTCTGGGGATCGTCGTGCGAAAGGCCGCGATACTCGTCCAGGTTGTAGGTGCTGACCTCGGCAAAGTCGACGTCGCCCTTCTTGTACCAAGCAGCGAGCTGCTTGTAGGCACCGATCGGGGTGGAGCCGGTGGCAAGGCCCAGCACGCAGTCGGGCTTGAGGATAACCTGGGCCGAGATGATATTAGCGGCCTTGCGGCTCATATCCTCGTAGTCTTTAGCTTTAATGATCTTCATTACGCGTCCTTTCTCGTACAAGAGAGGCAAGGCTCCCTTACAAGCACTTGCCCGCGGCCCGCGTCGGCCGCAACCAACGTGTGCGGCCACCAGGGCGAGGTCGCGTAATGTATGTGTCTCGTGTCTAACCGCGTCGAGGCCCCTGCCCGTCCACGGTGACCCAAAGCCTTTTAGCTTCGGACAAATCCCATCTTGCCACGGAGGGCGTCCTCTTTCAAGGGCGCCCTCCGTAAACGTGTTTGAATTGTAGGCTAATGGCCACGTGCACTTGCTAGCGCTCGCGAGCAACGATGAGCTGGTCCATCTCTTCGACATGCACGCCAACGGAGCCCTTGATACTCGAGAACTCAACGGAGTTGCACACCAAGATGGGAACCGTCACATCGTAGCCTTCGGCAGCAATTGCCTCGCGATCGAACTCAATGAGTACATCGCCCTTATGGACGATGTCACCCACTTGCGCATGTACGGTAAAGTGCTTGCCCTCGAGCTGAACAGTGTCCAAACCAACGTGGATGAGCACGTCCAAGCCATCGACCGTGTTAAGCGCAACGGCGTGTCCCGTGGGAAAAATAGCCTCGACCTTGGCATCAGCCGGCGCGATCACGCGCGTTCCGGTGGGCTGAATCGCCACGCCCTGGCCCAAAAGGCCGGTGGCAAACGTCTGATCGTTTACCTCGGAGAGCGGAATGACGTCACCCGAGATGGGAGCATCCAACGTAAGGACTCGACCACGCATACCAAAAGACCTTAGGACTTTAGTGAACATGCTCCCCCTCGGACATACCGATCAACCAAAATAACCTTAACAGTTTACCACTTGGCACCCGTTTTTGACCATTAGGGAAGTTCGCGCTTGACAACCTCGACGATGTCGTCGACAACGCGCTGAGTCAGCTCGTGCGTCTCGGCCTCAGCCATCACGCGGACCAGCGGCTCGGTACCGCTCGGGCGCACCAGAATGCGGCCGCGGCCGTCAAGCTCCTTCTCGGCAGCAGCGACGGCATCCCAGATGGGCTGGCAATCGTCAAGACCAGCCTTGTTGTCGGAATGCACGTTGACGAGTACCTGCGGGTACTTCTTCATGATGCCGGCAAGATCGGTGAGGGTACGACCGGTACGCTTGAGCACGGCCAGCAGCTGCAGAGCCGTCACCAGACCGTCACCGGTGGTGTTGTGCTCCAGGAAGATGATGTGGCCGGACTGTTCGCCGCCGATGACGGCGCCGTCCGCGAGCATGCGCTCCAGAACGTAGCGGTCGCCCACGGCGGTCTGGACCATCTCGAAGCCCTGCTCCTTCATAGCGATGGAGAAGCCCAGGTTGCACATGACGGTCGAGACGATCTCGGAGTTGGCGAGCTTGCCGCGAGCGGCGAGGTCAGAACCGCAGATAGCCAGGATGTAGTCACCGTCGATCTCATTGCCCTCGCTGTCCACGAACAGCACACGGTCGGCGTCGCCGTCGTGGGCCAAGCCGATATCGGCATGGGTGCGCAGCACGAGCTCGCGCAGGGGCTCGAGGTGCGTAGAGCCGCACTCGACATTGATGTCGGTACCGCAGTAATCGGTGTTGATGGCATGGACCGTGGCACCCAGGCGCTGCAGTGCGGCGGGCGTAGTCTGGCAGGAAGCACCGTGACCGCAGTCGACGGCAACGACCAGGCCATCGAGCCTCAGACCGTCAAGCGTATCGATGGCATGGTCGACGTATGCCTTGCGGGCGTCCTTCATCTTGATGATGTGGCCCACGCCGGCACCGGTCGGCAGTGTGTCGGCAGCCATGGCTTCCTCGGACATGACCCAGGCGCTGATCTCTTCCTCGACAGCATCGGGAAGCTTCATACCCTTGCGGCTAAAGAACTTGATGCCGTTGAACTCCGGCGGATTGTGCGAAGCGGAGATGACAATACCGCCATCGAGCTCGTTTTGGACGGTGAGCAGCGCCACGGCGGGCGTGGGGATAACGCCGCAGCAATGCGGGCGGCCGCCCTCGGCCATAATGCCGGCGGTCAGAGCACTCTCGAGCATGGTGCCCGAAAGGCGCGTGTCACGGCCGATGCAGATGTCCGGACCAAGAAACTTGGTCGCCGCGCGACCCAGACGAAACGCGAGGTCGCACGAAAGATCGGCGTTGGCGACGCCACGGACGCCATCGGTACCGAAGATGTTCTGGGGCATAGGATCGCTCCTTCCCTAGCAGGCGATATGCAACCGCCCACCCTAGTCGAAAAAGAAAAGCGGGACCCGCCGAGGAATCGGCAGGCCCCGCTTGTACATTGTATCTCGTAAGGAGATAAAACCTTAGCGCTTGGAGAACTGGGGAGCGCGGCGGGCCTTCTTGAGGCCGTACTTCTTGCGCTCGACCACGCGAGCATCGCGCGTAAGGAAACCGGCCTTCTTGAGGTCAGCACGGTAGTCGCCAGCGTTCAGAAGAGCGCGAGCGATGCCCAGGCGCAGAGCGCCGGACTGACCGGAGATGCCGCCGCCATCGCACAGAGCGATAACGTCGAACTGACCGGCGGTGTCGGTCACCTTGAAGGGAGCAAGGGCGTTCTCAACGAGCTGATGACGGCCGAAATACTGCTCGGCGTCACGCTTGTTGATGGTCACCTTGCCGGTGCCGGGGACGAGACGGACGCGGGCGACGGCGTTCTTACGACGGCCGGTACCCTGGTAGACAACGGTGTTCTCAGCCATCTTTAAGCCTCCAGCTCAATCTTCGTGGGGTTCTGGGCAGCATGCGGATGCTCGGCACCAGCGTAGACCTTAAGCTTGGTCATCTGGGCACGGCCGAGGGTGGTCTTGGGCAGCATACCGCGAACGGCGCGCTCGATGACCTTCTCCGGGTGCTTCTCCATAGCCTGGCGGAAGCTCTCAGCCTTGAGGCCGCCGTTGTAGCCGCTGTGGCGATAATAGGTCTTCGTGTCGGCCTTGTTACCGGTAAGCTGGACCTTATCGGCGTTGATGACGACAACGAAGTCGCCGCAGTCGCTGTTGGGCGTGAACTGGGGCTTGTTCTTACCGCGCAGGATCATTGCGATCTGGGTGGCAAGACGGCCCAGGACAGCACCATCGGCGTCGACGAGAACCCAGTTGCGCTGGACCTCGCCCTGCTTGGCGTAGTGAGTCGATTTCGAAATCACTTAGACTCCTCCATGTACAGTACGTGTTGTTACAGAGATTCACGGGGCTCTGCAAGTAACCCGTCCATATTACCCCGCTCGCCGTACGAGTCAACAGGTATTTTGGCTCCGACCAGAGTTTCTGCACATGTCATCCACGAGCCGTGATTTTCCAGCTCATTAGCTGTTGTCATTTTTTGAGGGTTCGCCGTCGCTAGCGCTCAACGAACTCTTGGATTTCCGCGAGCAGGCGCTTTGCCTCCTGACGGCCCTGGATATACAGGTCTAAAAGCTTTGCCGAATCGTGCTCAACGTGGCCGACCTCGACCGGCTTTTGCGGAGCAACGACCAACGCGCGGCCCTCGCGCTCATATTTCCACAGGTGCATGCGCTGTATGTTGTAGCGGTCGTGGCGCGTCTCGATTCCCTCGAGCAGATAGGGGTAGTCGGCATAACGCGCACGCGCGGCAGGCATAAACTCGTAGGGCTTTTTCTCGTACGAGCGGTCCTGCGTGACAATGACGACCGCGCGATCGAAGCCCGCCTCCTCCAGCACATGCTCGATGGGGATCGAATCGGCTACGCCACCGTCGACGTATTTGTGCCCGTCAATCTCGACCGGCGGCGTCACCAGCGGCAGCGAGGTCGAGGCACGCACGGCGTCGAGGTCGAGCACGGCGCTTTTGACCGGAAGGTACGTGGCGGTTCCAAAGAGCATGTCCGTAGCGACGGCGTACATCTCGATGGGGCTCGCGTCGAACGTCTCATTGTCAAAGGGATCCAGGCGATCCTGGACATCGTTGAAGATAAAGTCGTAACCCACAATAGAGCCCGTGGACGCAAACGATGCGGCGCCCATGAAGCGGCTATCGTTGCAGAAAGCCAGGTTGATGCGGTTGGCACGACCGATCTGGTGCGACTTGTAGTTCACGCCGTTGAGGGCGCCGGCCGATACACCGTAGACAGCCGGAATCTCGACGCCGGCCTCCATGAGAACGTCGAGCACGCCCGCGGTAAACTGCCCGCGGAAGCTGCCGCCCTCCAGGACGAGCGCGACCTTGCCAGCGTTCTTTGCCTTATCTTCTGCAGTCATATTGACCTCCTGCGATTGCGTTTTGGCCTTCTTCTACCCAGTTTTGGGATGGAGGGCGCGTAGGTTTTTTGAGGCGGCAGGTGAAGCGGAAAGTGTATCCCAGTTTGAGGCGAGATTCCGGGATGCGCTTTCCGCTTGAGCTGCCGTTGGGAAAGCACGTCCCACTCTACGGCTCGATTCCGGGTTGCAGTTTCCGCTTGAGGCGCCATCCGGAAAATGCATCCCATTCCGAGCTTAGATTCCGGGTTACGCTTTCCGCTTGATGTGTCATCCGGAAACTACGTCCCAGTCTGAGCGCGGATTCCGGGACGCGCTTTCCGCCTGGGCTGCCATCGGGAAAGCGCATCCCACCCTGCGTTGCTGCGGCATTTTCTTTACGTCCGCGCCCTGCACAGAGTTCGATTCTCCGCGGTGCGGGAGGGGATCCGTTGATGCGGCGCATGGCCGGCTGAGATTCGATAAACATCGCATCCATATTGAGCTGATAGTTTGCGCGGAGAATCCGCGTGTTCGCTTCGCGAACCCGCACCGGCTTCGGCCGCCTGCCGGCGTCCTCGCCCGCTCGCTACAAACGCTCCGCATTTGTTTAACGCTCGCGCCCTGCACAGAGTTCGATTCTCCGCGGTGCGGACTAGAAATAAAAAGGCAGGTAGATACGAATATCTACCTGCCTGTTACTTCTGGTGGAGGCGCGGAGAATCGAACTCCGGTCCACGAAAGCCCCCTGATTGGCATCTCCAAGCTCAGTCGCTGGTTTAGTCTCGGACGCTTTGCGCGCAGCGACACGCTCGCGGCGTCCTAACCGGTTCGGTCTTAGCCTGCGCCATACCGATTACGTGCGCAGGAGCATTCCCCTAACATGACGTCGCGCCGGTGTCGGGGAAATCACCGGGTTGACGCGCCGCTATAAACTAAGCAGCGAGAGCCATAGGCTCAAAAGAAGAGTTGTTGTCAATTCAATTTGACGGTACCCCTGTTTAACGAGGCGAGGAGACCTCGGCTTGCTTCCTCTCTCAGAGCTATCGTGTCGAAACCAGTCGCCCCCGAATGTCGGGAAAGTCTGGATGGTATTGGGCACGAGCACCCAACACCCGTCGACTTTTCAAGGAACATGCGGGGCGATCCCCGCTTGTGGAGTGTTATCTTACCACGTTCTGAAAGCGGACAGCTGTTCTATGCACGAGCTGTGAAGACCCCAATGTGCGCCGCACTTCGCACTTTTGCTACCGATCGCGTCACGTATATTTTCGCCAAGCAAAATTGACCCGTCGAAAGGACCGTTATGGATACCAAGCAGCAACTCGTCAATGCCCTCGTAGGCCTGGGCTCAACCATTACCGAAGCTATGGATGTCATCGAGGGCTTTGTCCCCTGCGGACATCCCGCCCTCACGGTATCGAACGCACTCGTCGCGCTGGACGCTGACGATGATGCGGCTCTCGCCCGGCAGCTTGAGACCGTCGAGGGCTTTATCGACCACGTGAGTGAGAACCGCGGCGTGGCCGCCTACCACGGCATCGAGGTAGAGCTCGCAGGTCCCAAGGCCGATCTGCTCGCAGCAATCCGCGAGGTAGGCGCCCTTATGCAGACCGCAGGCGTCAAGAACACCCAGGTCAACGAGTGGGTCTACCGCAGTCTGGCAGCACTCGACAGCTCCGACGATAAGGCAGCCGAGCAGCTCGCAGAAAGTCCCGCCATTAAGGCCGAGCTTTTGTAAATAGCAAACGCGGGTCCCTTGGTGCATCGTCGTCCAAGAGGCCCGCAAGCAGTTCGCGTTAACCGATAGCCGCGCCGCCGCGTTCGGCCAGAGCAAGAATCGGCATCATTTGACGAGGTGTCTTTGCTGCAAGATCGGCATGTTCGAGCAGTTTGCGATCGTTAGTCACCAAGTAATCGACCTGGGCGCGCTTGCACGCGGCGAGCACCAAGTTGTCTTCGTAATCGCGATGGAGCGCTAAGTATTTGTCGGCCAGCCAAAGGTCCGACGCATCTGCACCCACGGCCGTAGCGTTTTCGGTCATGTTCCGAACAAACGCCAACGCCGCATCGCCAATTGCGCGGGCATATGCCTCGCCGAGCGCTCCCCCGCTGGCAAGAACGCTACGCTTCAGCTCGTGTTGGACAACGTACAGCACGTCCTTGGCAATATGCACCGGAAAGAACAGCAACGCCCCCGTCTCCGTCGCCTGCCCAATAAACGCACGTGCGGCAAGCGACTCGGCATGGTCGACGCAAAACGAATCGACCCATACGTTGGCGTCCACCATGATCTTGAGAGGCGCCCCACTCACTGGATCATCCCCTTTTGGCGATAATGCTCATCCATGGCTTCGGAATAGATTGCGTCCCAATCGCGATCATCGGATGCAGTCGACGCATCGATACCCAAGTCCGCGTAAAGCTGATCAGCCGCCGCCCAGGATGCGGCAAACGGAGAATCCAGTGCGGCACCCCGCTGCCGGTCGTCGACGGCCGCAAGCACTTCCTCGCACTGTCCGCCACCCTGTGCGACCTTGGCCACGACCTTTTTGATGAGCTCGGGCAGTGACCTGCCCGAAAGCCGCAGCGCCTCCTCGGCACGGTTCTTGACCTGGCGATCCACGCGAACGTTCACCTGCGCCATGCCGCTAACAGCACCCACGTCGATCCCGCTCCCTTCAATTGCTAGCCATGCTAGCACCACTATATAAAGAAGCTAGCAAATGGTCAAATGCAAAAGGCCTGCGCCCGGACGACACCGATGCCGTCTGGGCGCAGGCCAGATAACGTGGGCGAACACGTCTGCTAACGCAGGTAAGCCTTCGCGTTGCCCAAGCTGTAGGCGATCGTTGAGCCGTTGTGCAGCAGTGACGACGTCTGCGGAGTGATCATGCCGGTAATACCCAATGCCAACAGCGCCGAGTTGGTGAGCATCACCTTGGAATACGAACTCGTCAGACGGTCGATAAGCCCCTGACTCATGCGGCGCAGGCGCACGATTGCGGCCAGATCCGTATCGGTCAGAATGATATCGGCGACCTCCTTGGCGATGTCGCTTCCGCCACCCATCGCCAGGCCCACGTCGGCCAAACCGAGCGCCGGCGAATCGTTGACGCCGTCGCCCACCATGGCAACGTGGCGCCCCTCGCCCTTAATGCGCTCCACATAGGCGTACTTGTCCTCGGGCAGCAGCTCGGCCTTAAACTCATCGACACCCGCCTCGCGAGCAATGCGCTCGGCCGTGCGCTCCGAGTCGCCCGTGAGCATGACCACGTGCTTAACGCCCAGCGCGTGCAAGTCGGCGATGGCCTCGCGCACGCCAGGTTTGAGCGGGTCCTCGATACCGAGCACGCCCACAACCGTGCCGTCGACCGCCAGATACAACGGCGACAGGCCCTGCATCTGGAGCTCGATTTGCTCTTTAATGTCGGATTCGAGCTGTGCGCCCTCGTCATCGAACACAAAGTGAGCGGAGCCGATGATGGCGCGACGCCCCTCGATGGACGAAGCGATGCCGTGCGCCACAATGTACTCAACGGCAGCATGGCGCTCGCGGTGCTCGAGCCCGCGCTCGCGGGCGGCATTGACCACGGCGCGTGCCACCGGATGCGGGAAATGCTCCTCCAGACAGGCAGAAAGGCGCAGAATCTCGTCCTCGCTCCAGCCATCGGTGGTCAGCACGCAGGCAAGACGCGGCTGCGCCTCGGTGAGCGTGCCGGTCTTATCAAACACAATGGTGTCGGCCTTGGCAAACGACTCAAAATACTTAGCGCCCTTGACCATGACGCCCATCTTGGCGGCGTCGCTCATAGCAGTCATGACGG
>OLSE01001207.1_pt1 | contig 22552 bp, 22 predicted proteins | sample 1673191 | NCBI WGS metagenome assembly OLSE01 (sample SAMEA3136764, study PRJEB25190) | human gut metagenome | biome: human gut; feature: human-associated habitat; material: faeces | place: Austria | collected 2013
AGCGCCGCACCGCGCCGGGACGGCCCGCGGCACCCTCCCGCGGCGCCTCGCGGGAGGACGCGCGCCCCAAGGCGGACGTACCAGTCATTGACTTTGACGCCATCGGAAAGCAGCCCCCCGGGACAGATCTCCACGCCGCGCCGGACTTTGCCGCCATAGAACGCCGGGCTGCAAACGCCGCGCGGGAGCTGCAGGCTCTGGAGCGCGCGGCTCCACGCACGGGTGCGGCGCTGGACGAGGCCATCGCGCGCCAGCGAAAGGAGATCGAGGCCCTGAACCGCAGCGCGCTGGAGGACATCCACCGCATCGGACGTGAGCTGGAGACTCCTGAAGTGCGCGGCCTTGCCGGCGGGTTCGCACAAGAGGCGGCCGCGGCTCCCCTGCCCAACCACGCCGCCCCGCGGGGCAAGGCGGGGCTGGAGGGCTTCGACGGGTTGGCCGAAGCGCTGGGCGGAACCGTACTGGGTCAGCCGGATTATCTTCAAAAGCTGGTCATCGCGCTCAAGCGGCCGTATGTGATGGGCCACGAGGGTGAAAGCGCGCGCAACGCTTTCCTCGTCACCGGTCCGGCGGACACAGGCAAGCACCTGAGTCTGTGTGCCGCCGCAGAGGAACTGGCCCGGCGCGGCGTGTTCGTCAGCGGGGATATCTCCTGGATGGATCTGTCGCTGTACCCAACCGCCGCAGAGGAAAAGCTTTTTTTGCAGGATCTGTATATGGCGCTGGCCGCCAAGGGCGACATCGTAGTGTTCGAACACTACGAGCGTTGCCAGCCTGCGTTCCTGACGGTCCTGTCCAATCTGGTGCAGCGGGGCAAAAGCCCGCTGGCCGGGCGCTACGTATTGCAGAACGGCCGTCTGGTGGACGCGGGCAACGCCCTTGTCACCGACGCCGTGGGCGCGCTCACGCCACGGGGCAAATACCTTGTGCTGCTCAGCGAGGCCCCCGTTGCCAAACTGGCGGACAGCTTCGGCGCGCCGTTTGTTTCGGCGCTGGGAGATATCTGTGAGACGGCCGCCCTCACGCCCGAAAGCTTGTCCGCTGTGGCAAAAGCGGAATTTGACAAGCTGGCTGCCCGCGCGCAAAAGGCGCTGGGCTTCACCGTCACAGCCGGGGATGCGGCACTGCTCCTCGCCGCCGAAAGCAGCGGACGCGCCAAGGGCGCGCAGGGCGTGCTGGCATTCTGGGACCGCGCCTACCGCGCGCTGGCCCAGTACCGGCTGGAACACGACGACGCACCCAAAGCCGCCGCGCTGGGCGCAGCGGACGGCCGCCTGACTGCAGACTTCGGCGCAGGCCCGGCGGATCTGCTCTCCCTGCTTCCTGAAGCTTACCAAGGCGAGGTGGAAGCTGTAAAGGCAGAATTGGACGGCATCGTAGGCCTTGCAGCCGTAAAGGAATACGTACTCAGTTTGGAGGACAATTTTGCCGTGCAGGCGCGGCGCAAAGCCGCCGGTCTCAAGACGGCCAGCGTTTCCATGCATATGATCTTCACCGGGAACCCCGGCACAGGCAAAACGACCATTGCCCGGCTGGTGAGCCGTTACCTGAAGGCCATCGGGGTACTGAGCGGCGGGCAGCTGGTGGAAGTGACACGCGCCGACCTTGTGGGCCGTTATGTGGGCCACACCGCACCGCTTACCACACAGGTGCTCAAATCCGCCGTGGGCGGCGTGCTGTTCATCGACGAAGCATACAGCCTGTACCGCGGAAAAGACGACAGCTTCGGGCTGGAGGCCATTGATACGCTGGTCAAAGGTATGGAGGACCACCGGGACGATCTCATCGTTATCCTGGCCGGCTATTCCAAAGAGATGGCCGAATTTTTGACGGCCAACAGCGGCCTGAAAAGCCGTTTTCCAAACATCATTGAATTCCCCGATTATACCGGCGAAGAGCTGCTGGCCATTGCAAAGCTGCAGGCGGGCGGCAAGGGGTATACGCTGGACGAGCGCTGCGACGCAAATCTGCTGGCCTATTTCAACGCCGTGCAGCTCACCCGCGCGCGGGACGCAGGCAACGGGCGGCTGGCCCGCAACAAAGTGGAGGAGGCCATCCTCAACCAGTCCCGCCGCCTTGTGGCCCAGCCCGAAGCAGACCTGTGCCTGCTGCTGCCCGAGGATTTCCAGTTGGACGATGTGGGCGGAGTATAAACAGCCTTCCGCAGGTCTGCCTGCGTTTTTATAGATATCTGACAAGCAAAGGAGATGTTCACTATGCGAAAATATCAGGCTCTTTTTTTCGCAATAAGACCAGGAGGGTCCTGCAATGCTGACCCTTCGCATCAAGGGAGGCTGTCATGATAAAATTGACGCAGATAGACGAAACAAATTTTCTGGAATGCTTTGCGCTACGGCTGGGCAATGGGCAGGAGCGCTTTGTCTCATCCCCCATCCGCAGTCTGGCACAGGCTTATGTGTACCGGGACCAGTGTATGCCCTTCGGCATTTACGCCGGGGACAAGATGATCGGATACGTCATGGTTATTTACGACCGTGAGGAACAGACCTACAATATCTGGCATTTCATGATCGACGCGGCGCACCAGCGAAAGGGGTACGGCAAAGCTGCTTTGGCGCAGGTGATCCGATATATCAAAACAAAGCCGTTTGGGCCGTCCGGCACGGTGCTGCTCACCTGCAGCCCGGAAAACCAGGCAGCGTACGCCCTGTATACAGATTTTGGCTTTTGCCCAACGGGACGGTGCGACGGAAAGGAACAGGAGCTTTGCCTGAAGCTCGCCCCGGCGCGGCCGAATACGGAGATAAAAGTATAATACGCCAACAGAAAACGCGCCCCGCAGGCCGGATATATTTCGGATGCGGGCGCGTTTTTATTGTAGAGAAACCACCGGTTTTGCATATGCGTGCAAAGCCCTGTATTACCGGCATGCGCGCCCGGTGGCACAAGTACGGTCCGCCAGCCGCAAAAATTTTACTGCCGGCTGCCCGCAAGCGGGCTTATTCCAGCATCGTCAGATGTTTTCCCGCTCTGTTTTCCTCCATCCGGTTTTGATGTGCTCCACGATTTTTACCGCATCCTTTCCTGCGATATTTTGGCGCAGCCGCAATGTGATATTTGCAAATCCAGCTCGTATGCGATAACGCATTTACATCATTCAGCTGAATCGGATAAGCAGAAGCAGGCGCTTTCGCACCGGCTCGCCTGTTATGGCCTGTGCTGCGGTATGAGCCAGCAGCTTGTCTGCAATCGGGTCTGGACTTGTAGCTTTCCTTCCTATTGTGTATCCTCCCTTTTTGCCTTAGACCGTACCAGAAGACTGCTGCAGAAATTAAAAAAGAGCACTTCTCAGATGAACTCTAAGAAGTGCTCTCATAGCATTGCTAAACCTGTAGCTTATTCGTTTGAACTCCGTCATTCTTCATAACGATGCATTATTCTTCAACAATTTGCTGTCAAAATGCTGTCATCCACAGTTTGACAGCACAGAGCTCCGCAGCATATAGGGCAACACCGCACAATTCACGGCTGATGCCTAAGCGTCGTCTCGCTTGCAGATTTTCCGACAACTGTCACAAAAATCTGTCGGCGCGGTTCGACACTTAGAATTGTGCGGTGTTGCCATAGTTGTTTTCCATTGCGAATTCAACTATAGATTATGGTTTTATCAGTCGATGGGTTTCATCGTGGGGACGAACTCGTACATACAACCAATATTCCACGCTGATTTCAGCTTGTTTCAGTAGCGCTTAGTTCGACAGTTTTCACACCCTCAAGCAATGGCGTTTTTTCGAGTTTATCAGCTTCAAATGATGTATGATTTGATGTAATTGATGTAGAGTCCTTACGACTTTTGCCTGCAATAAAATAGTATATACAAAAGTCCTGACATTTCCAAGTCGGAAATATCAGGACAATATAATATCACATATAACCCCAAAAGTCAATTTGTGGGTAGGCTCGTCAAAGCCTTTCCTTCTGTTCAGCGATACTCAACTCATTCTTGAAAAAGGAATCCAAGCCATCAAACTCGGTGCGCTTTAATTCTTTTGTAACATCGGTATAGATGTTTAGAGTGGTCGAAATGTCCTTGTGTCCAAGTGCATCTTGAATGACTTTTACATTTACACCCGCCTCGCACATTCTCGTTGTGAAGGTATGGCGGAGGGAGTGACAACTAAAGTTTGGTAGTAAGTTCGTTGTCTTTTCATCTTTCAAAAACTGCTCGTCATTACAATCACGGATAATGCGTTTTATTGCTTTGTTGAGTGTTGCCTGATGCTGAGCCTGTCCGAAACGATTGATAAAGATGAAATCGCTATAACCGTCAATCGTCACTTCGCAATGCAAATCCAAAAGCTCCTGTCGTTCCTTTTCAAGAAGAAACGCTTCCTTAACAAAATCAAGCATTGGTACCTGTCTGTTACTTGAAGGGGTTTTAGTGGTGTTGACATTGAAGTAGCACCCCTTTTTGCTTTTATCTGTTCTGTGGTCGTAGTATACCAAAGTATGGTTTACATCAATAATACCTTCCTCCAAGTCGATGTCGCACCATCTTAACCCGGTCACTTCTCCCACTCTCAATCCGGTACCAAGCATAACAGCAAATATCGGATACCAGTTCTGAGACTTTGGTGTATTCTTTAAGTAATCAAGAAACAATTCCTGTTCCATTCGCGTTAGCCCTCTTCTTTTCTCTGTCATAAATATGTGGGACTGCTTTAGCTCACGAAGAACATTATCAGAAGGATTATTTCTGATATAGTTATCGTCAACAGCCAGCGCCAAGACCTGATGTAAAACAGTATGGATATTGTCAACTGTTGCTGCCTTCAGATGCCTATCATCCACAAGATAGTTATAGAATCTCTTGACATCTGACTTCTTTAGATTTGAAATGCGTTGCTGACCAAAATTAGGGCGAACAAAAGTGTCATACATATACTTATAGTTTTCAAAGGTGTTGTTCTTCAGCCCACGCTTCAGTATTTTCCATAAATCAAAAAGTTCATTGACCGTGGTATAGCGGGCTTCTGTTTTAATTCCATCACCCTTGTCTTTGGCAATCTGTTCTTCCAGTTCTCGAAGGTCATCAAGAGTTTTAGCATAAACGAATTGCCTTTTATGATTTCCATCCATCCAAGAGAATTGGTATCTCCCATCTTTGCGCTGTAACTCACCTGTACGGAGTACAACCCTCGTTCTATCTTTTCGTTTTCCATTAGCCATTAAATCACCTTCTCCCAATTTTCTTTTGCTTCTTGATATAGTTCTCAAACTTCTCACGGATAATTAGAACCTGATTGCTTGACGAAACCACAAACGGGCAATCTTTTGCGAATGCCATTTGGCGAAGTATCGTTCGTCCAATGCCGGAATATTCCGCAGCTTCGTTGATGGTCAGACATTTCTTTTTCCAAAAAGGTATATCTGCCGCCTTTGCGTCAAGCTTTTCTTTATATTTCAATAATTCCTCATCCACTTTACTCACCTCCACATATTGATAATTGATACATTTTACAGCGAAAAGGCTTTGTCGATATATTCGTCCAAAACTCTACGCTTAATCCTTCTTTTGTTTCCAATCCATAATACAAACGGACAATCTTCTCGGTCAGTCATTTCGTATAATGTCCCCCTGCCTATTCCTGTATATCTCACAGCTTCGGCAATGGTTAGAGTGCTTTTATGCCATAGCGGTACCGTTTTAACTTCTGCGTCTTTGGTGTTTTCTATGTTTGCCATTGTATCAACACCTCCTTTCATTTGCACTTGTGGACTAACTTAAATCGCACCGTATCAATTCCATCAAATCGAGTAAACATTCGAGATGTATTCATCAAATAATTCTCGTTTGATAAGACGGCGCTTTCCTACCCATAGGACAAAAGGGCAATCATCCCGATTGGTCATTTCATAGAGCTTTGTTATTCCAAGACCTGTATAAAGAGCAGCTTCATCTATTGACATCGTGAGCTTTTCCCATAGTGGAATTCCTGCCCTTGCTTCACTCATATACTGCACCTCCTTTGTTTGTGCCTACATAATAGTTGAATAGGTGCGATTTGTTAATTATGCGATTGAGCAAATCGCACCCTTGACAACTGGATTTATACAGAAAACGCTTTTTCTATATATTCATCAAAAGCTCGGCGCTTGATTCTGCGTTTGTTTCCAAGCCATAATACAAAAGGACAATCTTCTCGATCTGTCATTTCATATAGTTTGTCCCTACTGATTCCCGTGTAGAAAACAGCTTCGGCTATGCTCAGAGTACTTTTGTGCCATAGAGGTACGGCTCTGACTTCGTCATTATTGAAAACTTCTCCAGTTGCCATCAAGCATCACCCCCAACGGGTGCATTTCTTTCGATGATGTGATAATCCCAACCTCTGTTGTCGCACTTATCACATTTATCCCTTGTCTTAGCGAACGGGTCTGCTCTGCGAACAATATACTCCGGTGCATCGAGATAATCCTTCAGGCAGTCCGGGCATAAGCAATGAATATCATTGTTATTATTGTGGTACACCCAAAGTCCTAAAGTCTTTTTTAGTGCTGAATTGATATGACGCAGTAACGCCTCATCGTCGATAGTACCGATGTATTCTGTCAATTCATCTTTGTTGATGGTTTGCATCTGCTCAAGCAATACCATTGACGGCTTTTTTAAGCCAAAGTCTTCGCCTAAAGCAATGTGCGACGGCAGGTATCTTTTCTTCATCACGCTGGTAATCGAAGCCACAACGACGGTCGGAGCATTTCGGTTATAATCATCAGCCTGCAAAACCATTACAGGTCTTTCGCCGCTCTGAATGGAGCCTTCTCGTTTTCCGAAGTTATAGAAGAACAAATCTCCACGCTTAATTTCCTGTTTTTTCATATATAGAAACCTCTCTTGATGTTATTTCGACTGGGCATTTCATATCCGGAATTGAATAACCCCTTCACTTGTTAGAACCGGGAAAGGGTCAAACGCAAGTCTAAAAATAAAATTTCTTCAATTTTTCAATTCCAGCTCGTATTGAATCTGTTACTGCCTGTCTTGATACACCATCTTCAAGAGCTATGTCAGTAAAGCTTCTACCGTTAAAGTAGTAACGCTTTATTCGACTCTTTTGAATATCTTCGAGAGCTTCTAAATTCTTGAGCAGTTCTGAAATCGTGTCATTTTGCTCGATGCGTTCAAAGCCATCATCGAAAAGGGCAAGTTCAGGATGGTGTTCTTCAAACTCTCCATCATCTATGTCAAACCACGAATTTCTTCGTATTGCTCTCATCCTGTACTTAGCTTCATTTTTATTGAAATCTTCTATCACTTGTCCTTCCTCGATCGAGAGTAAAACAAAGGGAATGTATTGCTCAAGGATAGCCGGATACCGTTCCCGAAGTTCCTTTTCAGATAGTTCCGTGATAATTGCCCATTTTTCCGCATCTGCATATTCGTTGTACTCGTATTTTAGATTTAGAACTTTGCAATCAATCGCAAAGAGTTCTTCCTGTTGTGATTTATTGAGTAAATTTGTCATTTATGTAATCTCCTTAGAATTTTGAAAATTGGTTGAGTTTCAAAATTCGGAGATTACGGATACCTGCCAACTGAGCTGAGCCAGTCCTCCAATCTGTACATTTGCTTCTCCATTCCGGAGCAAACAGCAAAAAAATAAGCCGGACACCAAGAACCAAAAGGATAGAATTATCCTCTGATTCCCAGCGTCCGGCAATTTGGTGACTTGTTGGGTTTAGCTTCCGCTAAACCACAGACCCGTGGCTCGGTACAATGAGTTGCTTACCTTATTCTGTTGTGCTTCCTTTCAATTAGTTGCGGTGAAATCATCGCCAGTCTGTACTTAGCTGCCCTGCGAAGTGAAAGGTCTACCGCTACAACCTTATGGCAATTCGGACATTTGACTTCGATAACTCCTGATGTGGGTGTAACCTTATCAAATATGCGCCAGTCACAACGGGGACACTTCACAATTACTTTTAGTTTGTCATCTTTCATAACCGACACCTCCATCGTAGTAAATATCAAGAATACGATATGGGTCATCAAGGTAATCGTTTTCGAGTAAGCCAAACTGCTTCATACGAATCGCAAGAGCAGTTTTTGACACGCCCAAAAACAAAGCAAGGTCTTTGAAACGGTCATACACTCGTGAGTCAACGATTTTGTTGAGCATCGTGATTTTCTCACCGAGTTCAAACATAAACATACCTTTTTCAATTTTTTCCCTCGGCAGTAAGATTGCGGAGCCGAGAGCATTTGCCTGCCACTCCTCCCAGTCGGAGATAGGCTTGTTCTTTTCCGAGTTGGCGCGATAGAAGTGCAATTTAGGTGATTTTGAATTCACACCATACTCTCTCGGATAGAGCATCTTTAGAATTTGATGGCTCCCTTCGTGGGCAAGAGTAAAATTGCAACGCCCTTTCTGAGTTGCATCTTCTTTTAGGTCTTTCTCTACCAAGACGGTTTTACCATCCAAAAAGTAGATTGCTTCATTATCAGCATTATCATAAACCTCGATACCCATCTCTGATGCCGATGTTGCGCCGAGTATCGAATTATCAAGAGATAAGTGATAATACTCAATATTCAAGCCAAGCACCTTTGTCAGTAGCAGCTCCGGGTCTATGCGATGTATTGGCTGTCCCTGAAGTTCAGGTAGCCTATAATAAGCGTTCACAACACGGGTTGCGATTGCTTCAATATCTTGTCGGGATAAACATTTCAAATGGCATTCCTCCTTAAACTTTAGCTTCTACGAACCATTTTCCATTCTCTTCATCAAAAAGGTAACTCTCCTGTCCACAAATCATTACGGTGTAGCGTATACCGTTTCCTCCGACCTTCATCGAAGCTGCACGGCATTTCTGCTTAACACGGTCTATTTCATATACCTCATCATTCTCAAAGGTAATAGAGTTCGGGCGGCAAGAACCGTCAGGATTGTGGTCAGCGTTGACCTTAACATATACTTTTCTTCTCTGTGGCTGTTCCATTTTACAGTCATCCTCCTTAGCCAATCATTCCCGTCGGCATTGTGATTTCCACTCTTGCCGGAGGCATTTTTGAATTAGAGCATAAGACAGCATTGCGTATGCTGTCATTTCCGAAACGACGCCTTATGTCCTCAATACACAAATCAAGACGCTCATATTTGTCTATCTGTTTTACATCAGTGAACAGGTCAATCTGTCGGGGCGTGTCCTGTGGAATAAGGTTGATTGCCTGAAGCGTGACTGAACGGATAGGATTTGTCCAAGAATACCTTTGCTTGAACAGCGCAAATGCTGTCTTTGCAATTACCATTGGCGATTGTGTAGGCAACGAAATCTTGGTTTGCCATTGTTTAGAAAAAAGCGTGTTGTCTCGGATGTGGATTGCGACTCCCTCTGCGCATTTCTGATGAACACGGAGCTTGTGTCCAATCTCCTGCGTAAGCTCAAGGAAAACAGCCCATACCTGTTCGCTGTTCTCCAAGTCCGCTACTGTTGTAATTCCGTGACCGATGCTTTTCACCGGGGATACGAAGTCTTGCTTTGCCACGATAGAATGGTCTTGACCATTAGCGAAATTCCACAAAGCGATGCCGTTCTTTCCAAGTCTACTTTTCAGCAAGTCCGGGTTGGTGTTTGCCAAGTCACCGATAGTACGGATACAATAGTTATCTAAAACACGCTGCGTTGCACGACCTACTCCAAGCAGGTCAGCAGCGGGAAGTCCCCAAATCTTTTCTCGGAAAGTATCCTTTTCAATAATTGTAACTGCATCCGGCTTTTTCATATCACTGCCGAGCTTTGCAAATATCTTATTGAACGATACACCAACCGAGATAGTAAGTCCGAGTTCAAACTTAATTGTTTCTCGGATTTCATTGGCTACCTTTTCGGGTGAGCCAAAAATATTCTGTGTTCCGCTGATGTCAAGCCAGCATTCGTCCATACCGTAAGGTTCAACCTGATCGGTATACCTGCTGTAAACACTTCTTGCAAGCTTTGAGAACTTAATGTACTCCTCATAATGCGGAGGAACAACAACTAAATCCTTACATTTCTGTTTTGCCTGCCATACTGCATCTCCTGTTTTCACATCAAATGCTTTTGCGGCATAGTTTTTTGCAAGGACAATTCCGTGTCTTTCTTCAACAGAACCACAGACTGCCACAGGGTGGCTGCGAAGCGAAGGGTCAAGCATACATTCAACGCTGGCATAAAAGTTATTCATATCGCAATGCAAAATATTTCTTGACATTTCTCTCAACCCCCTTGACAAAATACGCAACTTACGGTATTATGAATACGCAAGTTAATTGCGTGTCTATATTATACGAAACTGAGTTGCGTTTGTCAAGAGGTAACACGCAAATAACTTTCTAACTTTCTATGAAATCAAAAGGAGGAATCAGTATGAAATTCGGGGAAAAGGTAAGAGATGCCCGTGTTAAGGCAGGATTGAGCCAAGAAGACCTCGCCAAAAAAATAGGAGTATCCCTCCGCACCATTACAAATTACGAGGTGCAGGAAAGATACCCTAAGAAAAGAGAAGTATATTCTAAATTAGCTGAGGCTCTCAGTGTAGATATAAATTACCTTATGACGGAAGAAGACAGCTTTATGACAGATGCTACTGCAAAGTATGGCTCTCGTGGAGCAAAACAGGCTCAGGAACTTCTTTCCGAGGTGTCCGGTCTTTTTGCAGGCGGTAATTTAGCTGACGAAGACCTTGACGAGATGATGAAGGGAATTCAGGAAGCATACTGGATTGCCAAAGAAAAGAATAAGAAATACACTCCTAAAAAGTACCGCAAAGATAACGAATAATCTAAATGTACGGTTTATGGTACTTGAATACTGATATAATGATAGTGTGGAATTAAGGGGGTGTGTTTAGTGGACATCAAAACTCTTGAAATTGTAAAAACGGCGAACAGGATAGTAAAGGAATGCGATACCCGTGACCCGTTTCAGATTGCGAAAGAACTTGGAATTGAAGTGATTCCTTGTAACTTCAAGACTCAGCGTGGTGCGTATAAGGTGCTTATGCGTAATCGCTTTATTTTTATAAAGAACGACCTTCATCCTGCAATGGCAAATATCGTTATGTCCCACGAAATCGGACACGATATTCTACATCGAGATGAAGCCATCGCCGTTGGTGGTTTCAAAGAATTTAATATATTTGATATGCGTGAAAACCGTATGGAATACGAAGCGAATATTTTCGCTTCTCAAATTTCTTTGCCGGATGACGAAATACTTGAGTACATTGAACGAGGATATGATATTCAGAAAATTGCGCAGGCAATGCGGTCTGATATTAACCTTGTAGCACTCAAAGCAGATACACTAATTGCACAAGGATACCGTCTGCGTCAGCAGGAACACCGAAATGATTTTTTGAAATAAAGGAAAATTGAAAATGAGCAAATACGAACCACTATGGAAGTTCTTGCAGACAGATGGCAGCGATATAATAGAACTTTCATTTGACCGAATAAAAGAGATACTCGGATTTGAGATAGACCATTCGTTTCTAAATGCAAAAAAGGAAGCTGCCGATTACAGCTATTCTGTCGAGAAGATTTCAATGAAAAATCGTGTAATTGATTTTAACCGTATTACCAACAATTATTGCGAATGAGCTTATTGATTGCTGGGAGGTGTGAGTATGAGCATTGAAATATGGGATGGCTCTCATTGTTACATAGATGATAGCATTACAAATGAAACCTCGGATATTGGGGATTTGGACTTAAGTGTCACCGACTATAATTACTATCGCAAGCTCGGCTTTTGCACTATTGGACAACTTATAAGCAATGATACTTGGTTTTTCTTTAATCAGCCTGTTCATAGCTTTATGCGATTTGAAAGGCTTATCAGGTCACTTGATAATTACGGTTTCAGATTAAGGGATTGTTCCAAAGAAAAGTACCCCTCAGTTGAACCTCTAATCGCTTCATTCAAAGCTGAGGATAATCGTCGATTTGTAGAAGAAATGCGTGAACTTACACTTGAGGTTAGACGAGAGCAATCTCGTATTCGCAGTCGTCGATATAGGGAAAGACAAAAGGCACTTAAGGAAACGAATAAATTATCTAATACTAATTAAAAGATGCTGTCAATTTGACAGCATCTTTCCTTTTACCCTTCATCAGAACAAGTCGCTCTATATGTTGTGATTAGCTTAATCCGGACAAAGAACGCATAACTAAATCCACATCTTTATTTTCAAGTTCTTGAATGATGTGAAGATAAGTTTTTTGAGTGGTTGTCATACTTGCGTGTCCAAGGCGACGAGCCACGCTTGCAATCGAAACTCCAGAATAAAGTAGAAGCGAGGCGTGGGTATGTCGTAATCCGTGGACAGATATAACGGGGACTTTTGCCTGCTTACATTTTCTTGTGAGCACCTCATTCGCAGTGGAATTATAGACAGCACCGTGAACAAAAATAGGCTCATTATCTGGCAATCCCTTAACAAGTTCAGAAAACTGAATAACCGTCTGCCAGTCAATCTGTATTTTGCGTACAGAAGACCTGTTTTTGGTCGGTAGGAAACCTCCATTGCCTTTATAGTCCCAAGTCTTGCTAATAGATAGTGTTTGATGAGAGAAATCAAAATCTTTCGGAGTTAGAGCAATTGCCTCAGAAAAACGCATCCCGGTTTTCGCCACCAAGAGAATAAACCAATCCCAGTTTGCTTTGGCAGATAAGTCTAATGTAGTGAGTAGCGTATGTAACTCAAACTGATTAAGATACTTGATTTTCTTTGGTGCAGGTGTTTTTCCTTTGATGATGGCTTTACGAGTTGGATCTCGTGCGATAAGTCCCTCATCAACTGCATCAATAATTGCTCCCTTAAGCTGATGATGAAAGTCCATAGTAGTTTGGCGCTCGTGATAAACGGCGTAATTGTTCAACAACTCTTGATAAACAATGCGTGTCATATCGCAGACTTGCAAAGTTGGGACAAGTTTCTCAACCCACTGCTGCGTCATCAGGTACTTATCCATTGTGACTTTTCTTATCGCCCCTTGCTTATATACTGTAATCCAGCGTGCATAATATTCAGAAAATAGGTCTGTCTTTTTTATTTCATTTAACATCAGTGATACCTCCTGTTTGATATAATGGCTTACGCTGATGAAGGGTGATAAGGTTGTCGAGGTTGCGGAAAAAGGTGCCGATTTGCTGCTGCTCTACCATTGATAAAGGCATCATTATATCAACTTTTCCTATTTCATCTTTGTTGATTTTCTTAGGAATCGCTGTAACCAAAGTACGCTCTTTTAAGCCCCATTGAAAAAGTGGCGAGAGAATAGAGTTGCATAGAAAATACGAGTCAATACATTGAGGCTTTAGTAGTGCTAAACTCACATAAAAAGCCACTTTTTCCGCTGTTTCCACAACATTTGGCGTACCAACATCACCGATTCGAGTCATTAACACATCACCCTTTTGAGGGTACACTTTATAGTCCCGTTGAAACGCTTCTTCAGAGATGTATTTTCCGGATTCAAGTGTAGTAATATTCTCTACTGATAGAAACATTATTCCGCTGTCTTTATAGTCAGGCGTTTGGTGGACTCCGTCATATACTCCAACCACCTCTCCCAACTTACGATGTTCCCAAGTAAGTGTATTTCGATAAATAACTGTGCGAGCCATCCAAAATACAAATCTGTATAAATATTCTGCCTCACGCTGATGAAGGGTGATAAGGTTGTCGAGGCGGTCAAAATACTCTCCAATTTTCTTTTGCTCTGCTACAGATGGAGCTAAAACACTCTCGTTAAGAAAATCATTTGCAACTAAATTTGTCATCATAGTAGAGGCCTTGGTGCATCGGACGAGAATATTTCCCATCAGTCTTTCATTGTTAATGGCATATTTCCAATAGAGTAAATCGTACTCGGCCTTGGGGCGAAAAACATCGAAAACATGAGATACTATGCCGTTTCCAATTGTGTTCTCCACAAAGCGACCGTGAGCAAAGTTTTTGCTTTTGTTGCCTTCAAACGCAATATCTCCAAGCAGAAAAACATTATATGTTCGCAAGTACTCCTCATCAGTGATATACGAGTCTGGCTTAAAGTACATATTTGCAACAGAGATTATTTGCTCCTTCGTATAGCATAAATCATTCTTTTCGCCAACTCGGTCATACATATCGGCAAACTTACGCTGTTCCCAGAGAAAAGCAAAAGAGCCAAGGAAAGCCCCTGACTCTTTGCTGATTATCGCATAATATTCATCTTTTAGCTGAATTATGTCCATTTTATAGAGCAAGACACAAGCAAAACCTAATATCAGAGTTCAAAGCCACCCTCAATGATAAATTTTCGGAGTATTTTATCAACCCTAATATTGACCATCGGTAATGGCAGTTTCTTACCGTCTTTTGCCTCAAAGTATACTGATGCCTTTGAAATGTCAATTGTCGCTTTCAAATTATCGAAGCGTCCGAACTCATTGATTGTTGTCTCATCAACATTTAGCGTCATCATATTACGCAACAAGTTCTCGTCAACCCCGAATGCGATGGCTACTCGACCAATCTGGCCGTTCTTTGCCTTCCGCATATACTCATTGATGTAATCACGGAGCGTTTTTCCCGACTCAAAAGTGACATCACCTGTTTGAATATCGTGGAGGAATATATTAGCGTATTTCTGTTCTTCCTGCGTAAGTGTTGCAAATGTCTTATGCAACTCTGCTTTTGCACTCTCTGAATCCTCAGTATTTCCACTCATCAGTGCTTTACGGTATTTTTCAAATCGAGAGTTCATATAGTCAGCATCAATTTCGTCGGTGTCGATTGTAGTAATATATCCGTCCAAATCATACGGTGAATCTTCTCCACCGTCACCACCTGTACCGCCGAAAAGCTCCTTGTAACGAAGCACCAAAACCTTGTATGTCTTTTCATCAAGCGAAAGCGATATATCTTTGACTTCACCTGTTTTTTCGTCAGTAAACGAATAGGTTAGTTTCTTCCAAGAGAAGCCTTGAACTTTTGCGGCTTCCATATAATCGTTGAAAGTGTTAAAAAGTGTTGCGAACTTTCTTCGTTCGGATATATCATCCGGTAGCTTTTCAAAATTGAATATGCCCGTCTGCTCAAACAAATTTTTAATCTGCGCATAAATGGCATTCATATTTTCAAGGTTACGGTCAAGTTTCACAGCAAACATTCCCAGCGGCTTGTCGCCAGAGTACAGTTTTACGGCTGCCGCAATATTCTGTTCCATTGTGTATGGCGCACGATAGTATTTTATCGAGCCGAATGGTTTTTCCGGTCCGAACAGACGGTTGGTTCTGGAAAATGCCTGAATGATGCTCTCGTAGCGCAATACTTTATCAAGGTAGAGTATGTTCAACCACTTGGAATCAAAACCCGTGAGCATTTGGTCAACGACAATTAAGAGGTCAATTTGCTCATCCGGTTGTCTTTCGATTCGTTCATACGGTTTTTTGTGTGCAAGACGAAGTTGAATATCCTTTTTCATCTTGCTGTAAGTGGGAATATTAAAGGTCTGATGATAGCTTGCATTGTAATCTGAAATAATCTCTGAAAGTGCTTCTTCTTTGGCAATTCCTTTTCCGTCATTGTCGATACTTGGGTCAAACAAAGCTGTCACTTTCAATTTTGGAGTAGCTGCCTTAAAACGATTATAATACTGAATCGCTTCGGGAATACTTGAGGTGGCAAATATTCCGTGGAACTTATGTCCGTGACTAATGATGTCCCAGTTGTCGAGAATATCCTGCACAACTACTTTTTGATGTTCATCTGTACGATATTGTCCGTTTTCAAGTAGGAAATCTTCAATTCCCTTTACATAAGAGCCATCACTCTTGCGGTAGCCTGCCATTGGTACTTCATCCATATAGTGATAGAAGATTGCCTTCTTTTTTTCATCGGCAAACACCTCGGTTACATCTTTTGCTTTTGCCTTATCAAGTGCAACCGCAGTGCGTATGTCTTTTTCCTTGAAAGTAAGCACCTTGTCAGGGTCAAAACCAAGCACATTTCTATCTCTGATACCGTCTGCAATACTGTACCTATGCAATTCGTTGCCAAACACATCAGTGGTTGTGTTGCCTTTTTTGATGTTTTCAAGTTGGATAGGTGTACCGCTAAAGCCAAAGAACAATGCTTTCGGGAAAGTTTGTTTGACAGTCTGCATCATATCACCGAAAGTATCACGATGGCATTCATCAACGATAAATACAATTCTTTTTTTCAATATGATGTCAAGGTCAGCTTTTTTCATTTTGCCAAGAGCATCGTCTTTAATGTTGCTCATCTTTTGAATCGAGGTAACAATCAAGGTGTTACTGGGGTCAGTACTTTTTAACTTACCGACAAGGACAGCCGTATCTTCGGTTTCTTGCACAGAGTCCGTTGCATCTGCAAAGCCACGATATTCTAAAGCGCTCTGTGTTCCAAGCTCAATACGGTCAATTAAGAAAACGACCTTATCCGCATCTTTTGAGTTTGCAATTAACTGTGCAGATTTGAAAGATGTCATTGTTTTGCCAGAGCCTGTAGTGTGCCAAATATATCCGCCAAGCTGATTGCCGTTCTCCCAATGATTTTTGGATACTGTATCGGAAATTTTATTTGCTGCATAATACTGATAGGAACGCATTACTTTTAATACACCGTCAGAATCATCAGCGACGGTGTAGAAACCGATAAGTTGATGCGCCATAGGGATAGACAGAAATGTAGAAGCAAGTGTTTTCCAATCGTTAATCGGCTCGTTATTGAAATCCGCCCAGTGAAAATAGAAGTCAGTATTAAATCTTCCCTCGATACCGGGGTTTGCAAAATAAACCGTTTCTTCAGGGTTCATTGCAACAAATACTTGAACTAAAGAGAACAGTCCTGTAAATACGCCCTCGTGGGAATACTTCTCAATTTGATTATATGCCTGCGACACAGGAATACCGCTCTTTTTGAGTTCAACATGAATAAGCGGCATCCCATTGATAAGCAACATAAAATCACCACGACGATTTGGCAGCATACTTGTTTTTGCTGTGTACTTCGGTTGCTCAGCAATCTGATAGCGGCTTTGTCCTGCGGCTATTTCCTGCCTGTCATAGATTTTAAGAGAAATTTCTTTGCCGAAGTGTTCTTTATCGTCTGTATTGTCACGGGTAATAGATACACTTCTGCCGTTAATGAAGCCATTTAGCTTCAAAGGCGTTTTCAGCACATTGATTTGCTCAATAATCTGTTGCATTTCGCCATCTGTAAGGGGGTAATCGTTCAAACGGTCAATGCTGCGGTTGTTCTCAAATAGGATGTTAGCCCAGTTTTGAAGTAGCTCCTTTTCAGTTTTATATTTCAAGACCTCGGTTTCCCATCCGCAAGAGGAGGTCAGCATCTTAATAAGGGCGTTTTCAAATTCTAATTCACTCGTAAAAGCCATTTTGCGTTCCTCCTTTATACAAACATCTTTTCAAGGTATGCTTTTTTGAGATTTTTAAGCTTTTCCAACTCACGCTGATGAAGGGTGATAAGGTTGTCGAGTTGAACCAAATAATTACCAATTTGCGATTGTTCTTGCTTTGATGGTAAGAGTAACAACACTTCCATAAGAGTTTCGGCATTCAGTTTTGCACGACTTCCACCGACCAAAATTGATTCAATGTCTGCTTGGGATATAGCATAGGCAAGGAAACGATTATCGGTACTATCTTGCTTACCTTGTAGGACATGAGCGTGATTATTCACCCATATACGCCCTTTGACACATTTTACGGGGTAATTTTTAAGGTCATTCGCACCGTCTTCTGCTACAAGTACAAACTCGCCATCGTGAGTAAAACCATCAACATAATCCTGAATTCCGTTTGCTCCATAATAAGGAGTTGAACCGGGTATCCTTAAATTTGCGGCAACAGGAATGCGAAGATTATCATATCTATCTGCTACTTCCCGAACCTTACGCTGTTCCCAAGCATCAGTAAATCCAGCAAATCGAATTTCAGGAACATTGCTTCCATTTTTCGGGAACATTTTTTCAAGGCAAGATTTCTTTACCGTAATCAACTTGTCATACTTACGCTGATGAAGGGTGATAAGGTTGTCGAGACATTCAAAATACTCTCCGATATTAGCTTGTTCCTCGATGTTTGGAAGGATTATCGGAAAGTCAACAAGAATATTTTGATTCAAATGCTTGATTGTTCCACCAGTAGCTTTCTTATCAACATAGTTCATAAGAAAAGGTGCTTTTAAGTATTGAAAAAGATACTTTCTATTAACTGTTCTTTCATTCTTTATTTCAACATTGAATACCCCTGCATTTAGAGTCGCTGGCATTGTTAACCCCTGTACATAAGCCACTTTTCCGAGTGTACCGTCTTTTGTAATAAGTATGCTTCCATTAGTGATTTGAATGTGCGTATCTTGGTCGTAACGAGCCTTTTCGACATAGTGACAAGTCGAGTAGTTTATTGCTCCGTCTTCAAAATCCGTTCCGGTAATGAGCATATAATCTCCGTTATCAAGGAACTCTGATGTTCTTAAGTTTTGCCAACCGATTCTTGCGTGCATTGTTGCTAACTCGGACAACTTACGCTGTTCCCAAGCGTCAGTGAAACCGTTGAAGCGAATAGCAGGTTTTCTTATGTTTTCTGCCATTATTTTTCACCTCCAAGAAGCTTTTTGAACTCCGCAAGCCCTTTTAAGTCATATTCACTACCTGTAAGTTCATCAAGCATAGTCGAAAGTGTAGCTTCTGTTTCACTAATTTGCTCCTCAACTTCAAAAAATGTGGTTTCATACTTCTTTGCAAGTGCTTCAAGCTTTGCTGCAAAAGCCGCAACAATGCTATCAGGGAGTTTTCTGAGTCCAGTGACAATCGGTGCAATCCATTTTTGCTTCAAAAGCCGTGTTGCTTCTTCATCAGAAAGTCCTTCAATGGCAGACTTAGTATGCATTTGCAATTCCGCCGCTTCTGACTTGATTTTCTTCTTCAAGTCTTTTTCTTCAGAGTTCAAAGCATCGTATTTCTTTAGAATGGCAAGGATTTCAGGCTCAACTTCTTTTGCTTTAATTGCCTTTTTCACTTCGGCTGGAACAAAAGCAGTCTTGTCATCATTAACAAAGTCCTTATCTTTTTCTTCCTCCGGCAATTCATCGAGCAATTCATCATATTCAGAAGCTATTTCGGTAAGGCGCTCCTCGTTTGCCCTGAGTGCTGCAACCTCATCTGGAAGAAGCTCACTTTGTGCAAGTTCGAAAGGAATGATATGACCGAGATAGCCGTCCTGTACTTCGATTTCTTTGTCGCCCTTCTTTTTAATAATCATATTAGGGTCGACTTTTTTGACCGCTTCAAAGCCCTCGGATTGAATTATTTCAAGGTCTACCGCAATCTTTGTCCACTCGTTATCAAGGAGTTGGTAAGCTTCGTATCTATCTACCAAGCCAATTCCTGCGAGCCTCTCAAATATTTGTGTTGCCAGTTCGCTTTCTTTCTTTGATATGTTTACATCCTGAACAGAGCCAAGTAATTCGTCGCTTAAATGGCTGTCATAGTCTGCAAAAGCTGTACCAAATTTGCTTTCAAATGTACGGATGTCGCTGTGTTCTGTTATTGCTTTTTTAATATCAGTTGTTTTGAAATGCAAATATTCCGCTTCCGTATAATCAAACAGTGCCTTTTTAAGTTCAGGGAAAGCCATCCAGTATTCATTAAGCTCTGAAATTTCACTTGCAGGAATACCGCCGAACATAGAAGCATAAATATCCCAACTCTCAGGTTTTTCGGAGGAATCCACATAGCGAGGAATATTCAAGTTGTAATCGTTCTGCCTGATTTCTTCACGGGAAACGAGTTTTGCAAATTTATCTATTGATTCACGGTGCATAACTGCGTCAACTACACGCTTGATGTCAGAAGAACGAAGTTTGTTGTTCTTACCAACTTTTTCAAAGCCTTTTGAAGCATCCACTATTAACACATCGGTGTTGGTGCGTTTTTGTTTTAAGACCATAATGATTGTAGGTATACCTGTGCCGAAAAAGATGTTGGCAGGCAACCCGATAATCGTATCAATATTGTTGTTTTCAATCAAATTCTTACGGATGGTGCCTTCCTCACCGCCTCGAAACAGAACACCGTGAGGGAGAACAATCGTCATAATACCATCAGGTTTGATATGGTAAAGGTCGTGCAGAAGAAAAGCATAATCTGCTTTTCCTTTTGGTGCTACGCCATAACGCTTGTAACGAGGGTCGTTTTCCTTGTCAGCAGGATTCCAGTTTTGAGAGTAAGGCGGGTTTGATACAACGGCATCTACATATAACGGGTCGTATGTAGCAACAGGGTCGCTTTCGTCGAAATACGGCCAGTCTTCCTCAAGCGTATCGCCGTTTCTCGTTACGATGTTAGACGGAATAATACCCCGCATAACAAGGTTCATACGGGTAAGGTTATAGGTGTTCTCTTTTAGCTCCTGCGCATAGAACTTGATTTTATCACTGCCACCCATATATTTCGCAGCACTTGTGCCTATGTTGATAAGCAGAGAGCCTGAACCGCTCGTCGGGTCATATATCTTGATTTCTGTTCTATCTTTCAAGTGGTTTGCCACGATTTCAGACATTAACAAAGAAACTTCGTGAGGGGTGTAGAATTCTCCAGCTTTTTTGCCTGCGTTAGCAGCAAAGTTTGAGATAAGGTATTCATAAATAAAACCAAGCACATCATAATCCTGCTTGCCATCCATTGGAATGTCCTTAATTAAGTGGATCAGGTCGCTGATTGATTTTGTCTGTGTGCCGGAGCTATCGCCAAGCTTTGATAAACCTGTTTGCAAAGTATCAAAAATCTTATCAAAAACCTTTTTATGTGATGTATTTATCAGTCTGCTGAACGCAGAAAGAGCGTCACGGACATTGGAAACATTAAAGTCTGAACCCATTGAAAGCCAAGTAGAAAACAAGTTTTCATAGGAAATAAAGTAGCCGACATTATTCTGAACATTTTCAACCAGTTCATCTGCATTTTCCGTTACCTGCTCTAAAGTATCATCCGTAAAGCCTATACTTTTCAGGTATTTAACTTCTTTATCTGAAAGAAATTTATAAAAGATGAAGCCGAGAATATAATCCTTGTATTCGTTTGCCTCAATCTTGGAACGCATTTTATTTGCTGATTCCCAAATTTTATTTGCTAACTGTTGCTTATTCATAGGTCAGGTTTCCTCTCTTAATATGTTATAGGTGGTCAGACTACCCAGTTTAATTTTACACTCTTTTATGTCCTAAAAAACGGACTCAATCATTATCATCCGGCAAGAATTCGATAATATCATCGGGTGAGCAATCAAGTGTCTTGCAAATTTTGCCGAGAATTTCTGTAGTAACATTTTCATCACGACTCAGCTTGTTCATTGCATAGCTTGTCAGCTCGGCAGCTTCCTGTAAATCTTTCTTTTTCATATCTCGGTCAAGCAGAATATGCCACAGTTTCTTGTAGCTAACAGTCATTTTCACCCATCCTTTCGCTGCACCAGTGCGTAAGTATATTATTATACTTTATTATACCAAAGTGCATCTGATATTTCAATAGAACTTTTGATATTTCAAATATTATTTTGAAATATGTTGGCTATTCTCCTCTGCAAAATCAATATATTATTGATGCAACTTGGGAACAGCGTAAGTTGGGGGACTTGGTTGAGAGAGTAGTTAGAAAGAACACTAACAATGAGTGTAGCTTGCCTTTGACTATCTCAGCTCAATACGGATTAGTTGACCAAATCACCTACTTCAACAACCGTGTCGCAAGCCGAGATGTGAGCAATTATTACTTAGTTTTGAATGGCGAATTTGCCTATAACAAAAGCACCTCTGATGGCTTTCCGTTTGGAGCAGTAAAACGCCTTGACCTATATGAAAAGGGCGTATTATCAACGCTTTATATTGTTTTTAGTATCAAGAACATCAAGGAAGTGAACAGCGATTATCTAACGATTTTCTTTGACACAGACCGCTGGCATAAAGGCGTAGCAGAGCGAGCTGCCGAGGGAGCAAGGAATCACGGTTTACTCAATATCTCCGCAGACGATTTCTTCGACATTGACCTATACATGCCGAAAGAAGAAGCCGAACAAGCTCTGATCGGAGCCTATATGAAACGGTTGGACAACCTTATCACCCTTCATCAGCGTGAGGGGAAATTAAGCAAGCAGATTTTTTTTGACTTTTGTTCTTCAATTTCTACTTTTGCTTGGGAACAGCGTAAGCTATCCGAGATTGCAACAGAAGTCAAGCGCAACAACCCCGAATCTACTGCACCTATAATGATGATAACTGCAAGTAACGGATTTATTGAGCAGTCTGACCGCTATGCTTTTAACAATGCTGGCGAAAGTTTGAAGAAGTATATCCTCCTTGAGAAAGGAGAACTTGCATATAATCACGGAGCATCAAAAATCCGTCCTTATGGTTCGTGCTTTTCTTTGACAACAAGAGAAAATGCCCGTATTCCCTTTGTTTATCGTAACCGCTCCATAATCCCCCGTACAGGAAAAGAAAAGAGCCTCGAAAATGGGG
>OLSE01001210.1_pt1 | contig 22475 bp, 17 predicted proteins | sample 1673191 | NCBI WGS metagenome assembly OLSE01 (sample SAMEA3136764, study PRJEB25190) | human gut metagenome | biome: human gut; feature: human-associated habitat; material: faeces | place: Austria | collected 2013
CCGCAGGCTCACTCTCCGGCGCGGACTCGCTCTCCGCCGCAGATTCGCTCTCCGCTACAGGCTCGCTCTCCGCCGCAGGCTCACTCTCCGGCGCGGACTCGCTCTCCGCCGCAGATTCGCTCTCCGCTACAGGCTCGCTCTCCGCCGCAGGCTCACTCTCCGGCGCGGACTCGCTCTCCGCCGCAGATTCGCTCTCCGCCACAGATTCGCTCTCCGCCACAGGTGCGTCTTCAGTCGTCAGAGTCGGCTCTTCCTGCGCGCCTGCCGTTATCGGCGTGACGTTCACATTGTCATAGCGCAGTCTGCCCGTGCCATCACCCAAATACTGCCCAACGCCGATCTTGCCGGCCGCCGGAGACGCATCCTCCGCCTCGACCTGCAGCTCGCCGTTCACATACCACTTCAAGCTTTCGCCCTGCATCTCAATGCGAATCTCATACTCCTCGCCGGGGACCATCTCCACCGTGCCCGGCGCCGCATTTAGGCGCTGGTAGCTTGTGCCCACGCGCCGCGCGATCTCATATGTCGCACCGGAGCCCGTGCGCCAGGGCGCATAGGAGAAGAAAATGTAAGACTCCGAGGACATATACCGCGCCACCATGCCCAGTTCCTGTGAGCTGGTGTTGGGGTTCAGAATCTCCAAAGTCGCTTCATACACTGCGTCCTGGTAGTTCTCGCCCGTATACAGAACGCGGCACTCGCTCGCGGTGTAGGGCGCGCTTCCCAGCTCCAGCGCACCGTCCTTGATTTCAAATTGCGTATTGGCAAACGCATCGCTGCTCCAGGCGCTCAAATCTCCGCTGGAGAAATCTTCCGACAGGGGCGCCGCCTGCACGGGCTTGTCGCTGCCCGTCAGCTTCGCGCTGCCATAGCCTGTGCGCGTATAACCGTTGTCCATCTGGATGGGGTCGTGCCCCGCGCCGGGTGCCGCCTTTGTCACCGGGCCGCGCGTCGTCCACCCCTCAAGCCCGCTGGTTTCAAAGCCGGCGTTTTCCACCAGGTTTGCATAGCGGGGCTTTGCCACCGCAGAGGGGACCTGCGGCATTGCCGGGGGCGCGTCCAGATTGCAGCCCGCTGCCCAGGGCTCGGCGCCATATTCATATGCGCCCAGGTCCGGGCCGGCGCCGATATATCCATCGGTCACGCCCGGAATGGCCTCCGCCACATCGATGGCGGGCGAATCGGCTTTCAATGCGTATTCATGGGCCACCGCGTTCGTAAAGCCGGGGTCTGCGCCCTTCAGATTGCCGTAAGCAATGGTCTCCGGCTTGAGGCCGATGTTCCCCACAACCAGGTTGTTCACAATGCGGCCGCCCCATGTGTCTTCTTTGAACACCCAGGCGAAGTCCTGATTGATGTTGCCGATTAAAGTATTGTTGTAAGCCGCAATATAGTTGCTGGGCACATTGAGCTGAAGCGCTGTGCCCGCATTCCACACAACATTGTGGTGTATGAGCCAGTTGCTCGTTCCATTGTCCAGATAAATTCCGGACTTGCTGCCCGACGAATCATTGTCGTGGAACCAGTTGTAGCAAATTTCCGTTCCGCCGCCATCCGTGGCAACCGTGTAAAACACGCCCAGGTCTGCACAAATCATACCGCTGTGGGAAAAATCGTTGTATTCGATTTTGCAGCCCTCGCCGGACTGGAAGATAATGATATCGCGCCCGGTGTTGTAGGCGGTGTTGTGGCTGATGACGTTTCCGTCGCCGCTGATATTGATACAAGCACCATAGCTGCCGATGTAATCCGTATCGTGGATGCTGCTGTTGAACAGCAGGTTGTTGTCGCCGCTGAGCCATACGCCCGTCGCCGAGCTGTAGGCCACTTCGCAGTTGGAGATAACGTTGTTGTCGCCAAACAGCTTGATGCTGGCAACATCGGTCCCGTAGGGGTTCACGATTTTGGCGGCGTGCGCCGCGTAGCTGGCGTTCACGCGGTCCAGCGTGATGTGGCTGGTGCCCGTGCCCGTAATGGCAGCCCCCAGCACATCGATGCCCTCAATATTCACATAAGAAGCATTGTTCAGGTCAATCGCCGTTTCCCGCGCTTTTACCTGAACCGTCTTGCCCGTGGGGTCCCCATAGAGGTACAGCTTGCCCTGCGCCTCGTCGTAATACCATTCATTCTCACTGTCCAACGCGCCGTATACATTGAACAGGTAATAGGGGTTCCCCTTGGTCGGGGTGTTCTGCACATCCGTCAAGCCCAGCGGGGTAAATGTGATGGTGCCGCCCGTGTGGTCCTGCACCGCAGCGGTCTGGCTGGTCCATCTGCTGCCCGCATTCACCCACAGGGTCGCCCCCTTGAAGAAATCATCGCCAAACGCTTCCAGCGCCGGGTCTGTGATTGTGGTGTTGCTTCCGCTTTCCACCTCGGCGAAGCCCTCGTAGAATTTGCCTGTCTCCGTGTTCGGCCAACGGGCGTTAAATCCCATGTCGCCGTCCACAAACACCTGGTTCTTGTCGACCAGCGGCAGCACGGTGTCTGCCACATAGATCTCGCCGTCGTGCTGTTTGAACCCGGTCACCTCATTGGCCCCGCTTATGATAACCGTCTCGCCGTCATAAGCCTTGAACGTGACGGGGGCGCCCTCCACGCCGGAACCCGGCTTCAGCGTTTCGTGATATGTGCCGCCGCGCACAACGCAGGTGTCGCCCGGCTGCATCGTTGCAGACGCCTTGCCCAGGGTTTTCCAGGGCGCGCCGGCCGAACCATCATTCGCATCGCTTCCCGTGGGAGAAACATAATATGTCTGCCCGCTCGTCTGAGCCGCGTATGCCGCAGGTGCAAAGCTGAACATCCCAACGGCAAACACGGCTGACAGAGCAAAAGACAGAAGACGCTTTTTCCACATGACGCTCTTTCCTCCCTTCCCTTTGAACATCTTCCCAATCCTTAAACAGGCGCCCATGACACAGCCCGGCTATGCCTCAGGCGCCTGTTTATCACAGATTACTGCCCTTATTTCTTACCGTTGGCTTCCAGCCAGGCGTTCAGCTGATTCTGCACTTCAGCCTTATAATCCTCCACGCCGGCCTGTTCCATCTTGGTGCGGAACTCCTCAAAGCGTGTCTCGAAATCATCATACACGCCGATGAATTTATACTCGCTCGTCACAGAACTCATCTGCGCCATTTCCGTGGAGACGGCTTCCTCATTGAAGCTGAACCCGGAGATGGGCGAAACCTCGGCATTGTTGTTGATTTCCATTGTTTCTTCCCAGACGCCCTCCTGCTGGCCTTCCACCAGGTATGCGTTAAACTGGTTGCCCAGAGCCCAGCCGCTGTTGAAGAAATAGCCGCTGTCGGGAATCTCTTTTACAAAACCATTCTCCATGGTGTAGTTGACGCCCTCGATGCCGTAGTTCAGCATATTGAAAACGTCCTTGTCGCTGTTCATGACATCGATCATGCGGATGGCCGCCTCGGGGTTCTTGCTGCTGCTGGAAACCGCATTCATCGCGGCGCGGGAAGACAGCGCGTTGACAAACGGCTCCGTCAGAGCAACCTGCACATAGTCGTAGCCGCCGGCAAGCTGCTTCTGCTCCGCTTCTCCGCCGGGCTTGATGATGCCGAGACGGGACGCGTATTTGCCCGCAGTGATATCGGCGCTGTCGTCCTGCATGGTGATGATGTCGCTGCGGATATAGCCCTTGTCATACAATTCGCCAAACTTCGCGCGGTACTCGCGGACAACATCGGGGAACCAGTCCACGGTATAGCTGTCGTCGCCCTTCTTGATGTAGAAGCTGGAGGCGCCGCTGCCCGCTACGGTGTAGTAGTCCTGAATCATGCACATGGCGACAAAGTCATCTTCGAACGCCTGGATGCTCAGATCGCCCACCGGGTACAGGTCCGGCTCATTGTCGCGGATGGCATCCCAGAACGGATACATATCTTCCACGGTTTTCACATTTTCCCAGTCGAAATCATATTTCTCGACAAGGTCCTTGCGCATCATAAAGCCAAAGGAGTCGTAGCAAATCTGATAGTTGGGGATTGCATAAATGGAGCCGTCCACACGAGCCTGTTCAAACAGGAACTCCGGCAGCACCTCGCGCAGGCCGGGAGCGTTTTCGTCGATCAGATCGTCCAGGGGCAAAAACGCGCCGCGGGCTACATTGGACTGATATTTGTTCAGCCAGCTCTGCGTCGTGAAGCAGACGTCGAACTCCTCGCCCGAAGAGATAATCATATTCATCTTCTCATCGTAGCTGCCGTAATCATAAATCTCCAGCTGCAGTTCGAGGTTATAGCGCTCGGCCAGCAGCTTGTTTACCTCTTCCAAAACGGCGTCCATACCCGTTTGGGGCGTGCCCGCCGTGATCCAGCGCACAGTTGTTACCTCGCCCGCCGGCGCGCTTTCGCTGCCGGAGCCGGATGCGCTCGCAGAGGCCGGCACGCTGCTGGAGCCGCTCTGCGAACAACCCGCAAGTAGCATCAGCGCAGCCATCAACCCTGCCAGCAAAGAAATTCGCCAGGAATGTTTCGGATGCTTTGACATTGATTTTTTCCTCCTTATTTTTATATATCAATTCCATCCCCTGCGGAACGGAACGACAAACCCAACCAAACCGTTTATCCCTTTACAGCGCCCACGGTGAGCCCGGAAATGAAGTATTTCTGGAAGAAGGGGAACACCACCAGCATCGGGCCGGCCGCCACAACCGCCATGGCCATCAGCAGATTTTGCCCCGGGATATCCCGCACATCCACGGTGATGCCGCCGCCCTGCCCCAGTGCGGTGAGCAGCGACTGGATGTTCTGCTCGATGCGGTACAGCATATATTGCAGCGGCTCCATATTTTCCTGCGTTATGTACAAAAGGCCGGTCTGCCAATCGTTCCACTTGCTCATGGCCGTAAAAAACGCCACTGTCGTGAGCACCGGCACAGAAAGCGGAAGCGCGATGCGGAAAAATATGACAAATTCGTTCGCCCCGTCTATCTTGGCGGATTCAAACAGCGCCGGCGGGAGCTTTTGGAAGAAAGTGCGGATCATGATAACGTGGAATGCATACACAAGGCTGGGAACAATCATCACCGCGTAGGTGTTCTTCCAATTCAACACCTGCGTCATCAAGATATAACTCGGGACCATGCCGCCGGAAAACAGCAGTGTGAAAAACACATAAAACGAAAGCGGCCGCGCAAATTTGCAGTTTGAACGCGCCAGGGTATAGCCAATCATGCTCATGATGAGCACGCCTCCCACGACCGTGGACGCTGTGACAAAAATCGTCACGCCATAGCTGCGCAGGATTTTCTCCGGGCTTTTAAAAATATACTCGTAAGCGGTCAGGTCAAACTCCGACGGAAGCAGCTTGAAGCCATTTGCGCTCAATGCGTGCTCGTTTGTAAACGAAGCGGACAGCACCAGCAAAAACGGCAGCAGGCATAACGCGGAATAAACGATGCTGATACTGTTGATGATATATTGCGGGCGTTTTTTGATATTCATTGCGTCGTTCGCTCCCCTTTCTCAGAACAAGGCGCTCTCCGGGTCAATCCGGCGCACCACAAGGTTGGTAGCAAGGATGAGCGCAAACCCTACGACCGACTGCACAAGCCCCACGGCGGCAGACATACCAACGTTGCCCAGCTGCGTCAGCGCACGGTACACATAAGTATCAATCACATCCGTTGCAGGATACAGCGCGCCTACGTTGCGCGGAACGTTGAAAAACAGGCCGAAATCCGCGCGGAAGATGTTGCCGATGTTGAGCAATGTCATCACGATGATGATTGGCTTAAGGAACGGCAGAATAATATAGCGAAACTCCTGTGTTTTGGTGGCGCCGTCCAATTGCGCCGCTTCAAAAAACTCCTTGTCGATTCCCATCAAGCTGGCATAGTAAAACAGGCTGTTGTAGCCCACGCCGTGCCACAGCTTGACAATCAGCAGAATCACCGGCCAGTACCCCGGCTGGGAATACCAGTCCACCGGCTCGCCGCCAAAAAGCATGATGATTTGGTTGACAAGCCCCATCGGCCCCGGCATGAGAAGCGCATATACCATGTAGCCGACCACGACCCATGAAAGAAAGCTGGGCATCAGCGTCACTGTCTGATATGTTTTCACTAGACGGCGGCTCCGCAAGCGGAACATCAGCACGGCGAACAATACGCTGAACACCGTTGTGAACAAAATGAACAAGAAATTCATGCCCAGCGTATTGCGCACCACGCGCCACGCATCGGAAGACGTGAAAAAGAACTCAAAATTTTTCAAGCCAATCCATGGGCTTTTAAAAATCCCCAAATCCACCCGAAACTTCTTGAACGCCAAAATAATGCCGGCCATCGGAATATAGCAGAATACAAATAACAATATAATGGCAGGCAGCGCCAAAATAAAAAGCTGAATGTTGTCTGCATTATGACTGTGGTTTTTTTTCAGACAACTTTTTTTCGTCTTTGAGCCGGCGGATGCCATGGTAATCACGCCGTCATCCCCTCCTTTTTTGTTCTGTTTTCAGTCTAGCATTTGGGGGCGCTGGAAAAAAGCACACATCGTTGCGTATCGCGGCAGGAATCTGCGCGTTTTTCATTCCCTTCCAAAGCAGATGCGCCATTATTTTGCGTTTCAAGCTCATTATTGCGCAAAGCATCTTCATGCGCCTTGTTTTTATGTCGTTTTTGTGCAATACTATATCTGCTTAGAAGATTACTTTTATTTAAGATAAACAATTGGCATATTATCAGTGCAGAGCAAAGGGTGGCAAAAAAAATGTACAGTGCAGCAATCGCAGATGATGAAATCAATATCCGTGAGGGTCTGCGCGATTTGGTGGACTGGGCCGGCCTTGGCTTTTCACTGGCCGGCGTTTTTGACGACGGAAACGGGCTTCTTTCGCTTTTGGAAAAATCACCGCCTGACTTAATTGTAACAGATATCAGAATGAACCGGTGTTCCGGCCTGGATGTTTCTCGATACATACAGCAAAATCAGCTTCCCACCCGTGTGATTCTCATCAGCGGCTACAAGGAAGCGGATCTTGCCATGTCGGCCATCAAATACGGCGTAAAAAACTATATTTTGAAGCCGATAGATTTGGATGAGCTGACGGATTGCATCCAAAAAGTTCGAGACGAGCTTGACGCACAGCGGGCAGCACTGCTTCAAAAAGCCGAGCTGCGCCATGCACGCAGCGAAATGTCCGGCGTCCTGTCCCTTTTCTTCAACGAACTGATGCAGGGGACACTGCACAATCAGTCATTGATACGCCGGATGTTCAACCTGCTTTATCCCAATCTTTCTTTCGAGCAAAGCGCCTGTTTCTCTCTCATGCTTCATATGCGGTCTTACGACAGCTTCATCCGCAACCGCCGCACTGTGCCGGCAATCGATTTTTTTGATTGCATCAGCACCTTTTCAGCCGCATCCCACAATATAGAGGTGCGGCTCATTTCCCAGCAGGAAAACACGCTGTTGCTGTTTGGGCTTCTGCGGTTTCAGCCCACAGAAGCGGTGCGCGACGCCATCGCCCCGGATATTCAATCGCTGTGCGACGCGCTTCGCACCGATTCCGGGATGCTGGCGGAGGTAGATAACCTTGAAACATTCACCAGTATCCCCGCTATGCTGGGCAGCATCGCCCCCTCCAGGGAGCGCAACCTTGCAGAATCACTGGAACAATTCGGCCGCCAGCAAAAGGAACTGTACACCGTCCTGCGCAGCGGAAACGAGAGCCAAACGGCATTTGCCGTGGATTCGTTTGCTTCTTACCTGGAGGGCATAGAATTTGCCTCCGCCTGTGAAGTGGCTCGCAATTTGCTGTACACTGTGTCTGCCAAGCTGAGGGAAAACCTGCTTTCTCCTGCAACGGCCCTGACTTTGGACAATGCCTTTGCACAGTTGGAGGCCGCGGCGGATTATGCAGCGCTGCGAAGTGTCCTTATGAGCACTTTCCGCGAATTGTGTGTTGCCTTGCAGGACGAGCAGAGCGGCCTTGTCGAGAACGCCAAAGCCTATATCCTTGAGCACATCGGCGAGGACATCACACTGGAGGGCACGGCAAACCACTTCTACCTGAGCCAATACCATTTCAGCCGCACCTTTAGAGCCAAGACCGGAGAGACCTTCATCCACTTTGTCACGCGCTGCAAAATGGAGTATGCCGCACAGCTGCTTGCGGAAACAGACTTGAAAATTTATGATGTGTGCAAACGCGTCGGTTACAAAAGTGTGCGGCATTTTACCAAGCTTTTCAAAGAGCACACAGGGATGCAGCCTTCTGCGTACCGCCAGCATATGCACATCCGGGAGGCGCTGCAATGAAACCCAAAGAAAAAAAGCCAAAAGGGCGTATTCTTTCTTTTGGACATCTGTTTTTTCGCAACCTGGGCCTGCTCACCTGCCTAACGCTTGTTCCCATGCTGCTGGTGGTGTGGATTGCCACCATCTCTCAGCGTGCATTTGTTGAAAAGGAGCTTACGCTGTACAATTCCCGCACGGTGTCACTGTTTCAGAATTCCATCAACGATTTGGTCGGAAGCTGCCTGCAGCAGGCAAACTATTTGCTATCCGAAAACGATATCGAGCTGTTCCTCACTTCCTCTTCGGATGACTACACTTTTTATCACAATGATGTCATCTATAAGCTGATGCGCGCTCAAATGGCCAGCAACAACAGGCTGGAAAGCATCTATATTTATTCCGACACAAGCGGGAAGTTTGTTTCCAATTACGGCGAAACCGAATTGGACCGTTTTTTTGACACAGGCTGGCTGCACCATTATTTTGCCTATGACGGAGACAACAGCTTCTTTTATGTTTTCCGCAATGGTTCTTCCCGTTTTTTGCAGCCCATTCGCATATTAAGCCTCTATAAAGTGTTGGATTACGGGGGCTCCCGCAAGGGAGTCATTGTCTATAACATCGATTTCGGAGGGTTCATTCAAGACATTTCCACCCTGCGCAGCGAACAGGATTTTGGGTTGAGCCTGCGCACAGGGGATGGCACGCTGGTGGAAAATCTTTGGGGAAAAGCGCCCGATGAACAAATACTCACCCCTGCGCAGAGCGCATCCAGCCATTATTGGCGGGACGGAGATTGCATTGTATATCGCTCCCCTGTGCAATATACAGATTTATATTTATACTCCACAGTTTCCTGGAGCGGTATACAGAGCGCCATGCACGAGCAGATGGGCGCGGTCGCCTGGATCATCGCCGGCGGTTTTTTGCTGGTATTGGTCCTCACCATCATTATCTCTATACACATCTATCATCCGTTTAAGAAAATTTTGGCAGCGTTGAACACGCCTGCGGGGCTGATGTCCGATCGGGTCTCCATCAGCCGGGATGAGGAAGCTTTTATTTTGGACTCCATTCGTGGGATGTTCCAGCAAAACAAGCATATTTCCGAGGAACTGTCTCAACGTGTGGCTCTGCTCAAACAGGCGCAATCCGTTGCGCTGCAAAGCCAAATCAATCCGCATTTCCTGCACAATACACTGGACAGTATCAGTTGGATGACGATGCGCCTTACCGGCGGGAAAAACGAAGCCTCCGTGATGTTGGCCAAGCTGGCACAAATTCTGCGCTATTCTCTGGATGATGTTGACACATTAGTTCCGCTTCGCAGGGAACTTGAAAATACCCGCATATATCTTGAGCTGCAAGCCATGCGGTATAAAAACAGTTTTCGTGTGGAATGGGATATCCAAGAGGCTGTGCTGGACAGGCAGGTTATCAAAATCATGCTGCAGCCAATCGTAGAAAATTCCATCCAGCACGGATTAAAACCAAAAGGCCCGGGCGGTATAATCCGCATCAGCGCTGCGGAACGCGGGGAGAGCCTGGAGATATGCATACGGGATAATGGTGTGGGCATTCAGCCCGAACGTATGCAGACCATCCAGGCTGCACTGCACTCGGATATGATTAAGCAGCGCGAAAGCATCGGCATCGTAAATGTGCATCAGCGCATTCAGCTTTTTTACGGCGAACAATACGGCATAGAGGTCACGACCCTGCCGGAGGACACACAAGTAACGCTGCGATTGCCATTGTTCTAATTGGTATTGTTCGATTCTTAGCATTTTGACAAATTTCAAAGTAGTAGTTGGCGTCTTGGTATATAAATCACATATACCTTCTGTGTGTTCACGGTACTATTGATGCATGCTCAATTTTTGACGTTTTTCGCAAACCAGTTCGCCCTATAATCTTTTTATCAAATCTTTCAGTCCTCTTAGCGGTGTTTTCGGTAAAATGAAAATGTAGCAAAGGGCGCCCAAAAAGTGAGCACTCCAATGACAAATAAAAAGGAGCCATTGTCAGCACCCAAAACAAACGCTACCCTTTAAGTGGGAAACAAAAAGGGGGAAGCAGAAAGGTGTTACGAATGGCTCAAATCAAGTATATCAAAGACCTGTTTGAAAATGAAGAGGCAAGTTTTCGAGAAATTTCCCACATAACTGGGCACAGCTTTTGGACAGTCCGGAAGGATGTCCGTAAGAAGAAGTTCGTCATGAAAACTCTAAGTGCTGGGTATCTGCCTCTAGAGCATCCCAAGGGCTGGGGGCAGGTAGACTTTGGCCTTGCGGAAGCCGAATGGGATGCCACTGACGAACGCTTCCCGTTCTACGCGCTGACCAGCTCTTTCCCCGTCTCCAAACACGAAGTAACACAAGCATTCCCGTCTCAAAACCAGAAGTGCTTGCTGGAAGGTATGAAGCGGATTTTTGAACGCATTGGTGGTGTTCCTCCCAGACTACGCTTTGACAATATGACCACAGCTGTTGCCCAAGTATTGAAAGATGGTGAGCGTGTCCTAACGGATGACTTTACCCGATCCATGCTCCACTACCGTTTCCAGGCTGATTTTTGCAATCCAGTTTCCGGCAACGAAAAGAGTAATGTAGAGAACAAGGTTGGGCACAATCGCCGAAATGCCTTTGTTCCGGTGCCAGTTATTGCCTCGTTTGATGAGTTTAATCCAAAGAAGATTAAGTTTATTATCTGTGAAAATGCGTTTTCATAAGAAATGATTTTAAACAAAAACAAAATAACTCATTGCATTTTTACGCTTTCCATTTTCCCACACCTCAAAATGCAAATGGTTTCCAGTGGAATTACCTGTGTTGCCCACAAAGCCGATCACCTCTCCTTGCCGCACCTGCTGACCCACTGTAACGGCAATGGCCGAGCAGTGGGCGTATAGCGTCTCCATCCCGCCGCCGTGGTCGATTTTCACATGATATCCATAACTGCCGCCCCACGGATCAATCCCGTTGGCAATCGTTACAGTGCCGTCTGCCGCTGCGAGGATGGGTGTGCCCTGCGGGGCCGCAATATCTGTGCCGTTGTGGTATGTCAATTCCCCTGTGAATGGGTCCTGCCTGTATCCAAAATTTGAGGTGATCGTAAAGTTCCGCGGCAGAGGCCACGCAAAGATGCCGGTTCCTATCCAATCGGTATCCGGGTCGATGATCTGCCCGCCACCACTGACATAACCGCCCAACAGCGTCATCCACAGGGTATCATACTGCGGGTCGGACAGCAGCGTGAGCTGTTCGTTCTGGCGCGGGGTGAAGCCATATGCCACAGCCATCTCCGCAGTGGTTTTGTGCGACACCTTGATCTCCAGTATCGTTTCTGATACGGTCACCCATTCCGTAATCTCGTTTCCGTCCTCATCCGTGGTGATGATCTCTTCCTCATGTTCTACTGTACGCGTGTTGTGGCTGATCCGATGCATATCCGATAGAACTGCCCTCAGCTGATCCAGCTGCCCATCATCCAGCGCCACTATCTGCCGGCCATACTCGTCTGCCGCCATGTCTGCGGCGAATACAGCCAGAATATCCTCCCAATGGATGGACACCGAACCCCCTTCGGATATATATTCCACCTGGTCGTGCGGAGTTTCAGCTTCGATCTCTTTGAGCTTCTGGTAGTATTCTTCGTTCAAGGTCTGCACTGCCTGCTTCATCGTCATCCCCTTCCCTGTCGGTTCGGACGAAAAGAAGATACCGAATGCGGAGCCCGCCACCAGCGCAATCAAACAGATGAGCAGAACAATAAACAGTGCAAGCCCGCCGCCCGCAGCCAACGCAGCCACAAGGTTTTTGACTGCCGCGATACAGGTTCTTGCGATATTGGCTATCGTCCTGCCCGCCGACTTTGCCGTTTGTTGTGCAGCTCTCGCCGCCCGCTTTGCCCGCTGTGCTGCCTGTTTCGCCGTGTGCGCCGCCTGTTGTTTGGCTGCGTGGATTGCCTGCGGCGTCTTTACCGGCTGGCGGGCGGCCTTTACAGCGGGCCTGCCCGTCTTGAGGACGTGTGCCTCGCCCTGCTGTGCGTGGAGCTTGCGTGTGCTTTTTTCCTTGAAAGAGTGCGCCTGCGGGGCGTTCTGACCGCCAGGCGCATTTCCCCGCTGCTTCTCCAGCCGGTTCGCTTGTCTGTCCGCATTCGCGCGGGCAGGTATCCGGCGAAGCATATCCCTGCCGCCCGCAGTAACGGTGCCGCCCCATTCTTCTGCCCTGCCCAGCAGCTGATCTCCGGAATTTTCTTCCGGGGATACCTGCTCTACACCGCCCATCCCATTTTGTGCCGCCTGCTGTAGTTGTTCTTTCCCTTTTTCTTTGGCGGCCCGCAAACCTTTTTGGGCCAGTTCTTTTGGAGCGTGGCGGAGCGTTTTGGGCAGTTCTGCTCTGTCATGGCGTTCTCTTGTTTTGATGTCCTTCAGCGGCTTCCCTCCTAAAAAGAAAAACAGCGCCCGTGAGGCTCTTTCCCCACGGGCGCTGCCTGTATATGATTTGTTATGCGTGCTTATAACGCGGTCGTTCAGCTCTGCTTTTTTGGCGTCATTCCAACGGTCCACCGCGCCCACAAGATAGCCTGTGATGCGGCGGATACGCTCAAACTTCACACCTTTCCCGTTGCGCTCCGCATTGCCGATGCTGTTATTTTCCATATACCTCCACCTCCCTTGACCGCTGTATATGGTATAACAATTCTCTGCTCTACGCAAGTCTGTTCTTTCCATCATTCGAACTTTTCATTGGGGCGGTTATGTAAAGCTTTGCATAAACGCCCTAATGAAAAGTTTTGAATAATGGAAAGAAACGCGAAGAACGGCTGAGTTTCAGCCGTTCTTACACAAATGTCTTTCGATAAAATTTCCTGTTTGAACCACGGCGTATGATAACTCTTAATTTTTCCATAGCGACGGTATTCCAGCAAATTGCGGAGCGCAGCCCTTACCTCGTACTGTCGTTTTGAAATATTGATGTTCTCTCTGAATACCGTAGTTTACCAGCAGAAACTTATCCATTGACGATTCATCAATGTCGAGACTTCCGTGATAGACGCAATACTCTTTCCAATAGCGTTGACACAGCCCAATGGTGCTGCCAGTGTACCCCAGATCACGTAATGCATCTGAAATACCCTGAAGCTCTTTGTTGAAATTGTTTGTAATCATAGACACACTCTCCTTTCAAGGTGGTGTGTCTATTGTCGTTGAAAGGAGATATCTATGCAATTATTATCGCAAGTTTTTTCTGTAAAAATGGCTTATGAGCAGCTAATTACAATCATTCTTTCCATTTATAAGAACTTTTCATTAGGCTTGGTCGTCATCAGCTGATACAGCTTCGTATTTTTCGGAAAGCTGTTCTCGAATGGGATGATCGCCCCGCCGCAGCGAATGAGCCCGTGTCCCGCGGGCACATTGGTGATGTACGACAGCTGGTTTTCTGAAATATTCAGCAGCTTCGCCAACTCCTCCCGGTCTGTTGCTGCCTGGTTGAGCATCACCAACAGCTCGCTGTTTGCCAGCATGAGGCGGGCGGTGTCCGAACGCAGGATCTCGTCCACGTTCTGCGATATCGCCGTGATGAACGCATTGTATTTGCGCATCCTCTTGAACAGACGGTAGAAAAATTCCGCGCTGAAAGAGTAACGAAACAAAATGTAGAACTCATCGGCCAGTATCCATGTGCGTTTTCCCTGCCGCCAGTTGCGGATCACCCGGTTGAAAATAGCGTCCAGCGTTACCACCATGCCTACAGGCCGCAGTTGTTCATCCAGCTCCCGAATATCGTAGCACAGGATGCGTACGTCGGTGTCCACATTGGTCTGATGGGCAAAGATGTTCAGGCTACCGGTGGTGTACAGTTCCGACGCCAATGCGAGGTCGTGTGCTTCTGCCTCGGGCTGCTCCAGCAATACCCGGCGCAGATCTGCCAGCGTGGGCGGAGTGCCTCGGTAGCCCCCGCGAATATATCCCCGATACACACGCTCCGCACAGCGGTCCAGAATTGACCTCTGCTTTGCCGTAAGGCCGTTTTCCGTCAGTGGCTCAAAAATAGACAGGATGAGCTTCACCTTGTCCACCAGCGGATTCTTTCCCTCTCCATAGGCCCTGTCGATATCCAGTGCATTGAGGTGGATGCTGCTGTGCGGGGAAATTGGCAGCACCTCGCCACCCAGCGCCTTGACCAGCTGGCCGAACTCACTCTCCGGGTCCAGGATAAGGATATCATCTTTTGTGCGCAGGGCGATCTCCACCAATTCCTCTTTTGCACTCATGCTCTTGCCGCTGCCCGATACGCCCAGCCGGAACGAATGACCGTTGAGCAGCTGAGCCCGGTCAATGCGGATCATATTGCCCGACACCGCGTTTTGCCCATAGTAGATGCCGTTTGTGTGGTTGAGCTCCTGAGCCTTGAACGGCATCAGCACAGCAACGCTTTCTGTGGTCAGTGTGCGCAGCGCATGGATGCGCCGCACGCCATAAGGCAACACTGTGTCCAGGCCGTCCCGCTGCTGCCAGCGCAGGGTGGAAAGCTGGCACAGATGCTTGCGGCCTACCGCCAGCAGGCTTTCCGTATCCGCGTCCAGCTGCTCCTTTGTCCCTGCCAGATGCACCACCGTCACAAGGCCGTACATCATGCGCTGGTCGCGTTCGGTCAGGTCATTCAGAAATTCCGTTGTTTCCTTACGCTGGAGCTGCATATCGTAGGGAACATTCGCCGTGTAATTGTTGGCATTGTTCTGCCGCCGCTGCCAGTTGGCTACGTTCGTCTCCACACCAAGAAGCTTGTTCTGCAGTTCCCGCACGGCTTCGTCCGTGGGTACCGGCAGGATGTCGATGGACACCATCATGCTGCGGTCCAGCTCGCACAGTTCCATGATGAAATCATCCTTGATGAAGCTTGCATAATCTTGTAAATACAGCACCCGACCCCATCGGACATCCGACTTGAAAAAGTCTGCGTAAAATTCCAGGCTGTCCGGGCAGAACCAGTCCTTGAAATCGTGACCGCGCTTTGCCCGCTGCTCCATATTGAATGGCACCACAGCGGGCTGTCCCGCCTTGAAGAAATCGCGCAGGATCTGCAGCCGGGCAGAGGCATCCAGTTCCTCGGCCTGCGAGGACAGCTGCCCGAGGCGTGCTGTGACCTCGCCCCCCATGCGCTGAAAATATGCCCGCGCTTCATCAACGCTGCGTTTGTGGGCACTGATCGTGAGATACCGCTCCTGCACCACATTGTTGTTGCTGGCCGCGTGGGATCGCAGCATATCATTGTACTCCTGCCGGTATTCGTTCAGCTTATCTGCCTGCGGCCGGATCAGCAATTCCTGTTCAAACTGCCTGCGGTCCACACGGCGGTTGTTGATGGTGATTTTTGCACTTGCACCCGAATCCAGCACATTGAGCAGTTCTGAATAATCCAGCAGCATCGCCGTTTTGTCTGCTTTACTGGCGATGGCGTAGTTGATATCCGTGAGACGGTAGGAACGACTGTAGGCATTGCCCGTCTGGAAAATGCCGTCTGTCCAGATACGCTTGATGGGAATAACGTCCTGCACAGAATGAGGAATGCGGAATTTTTCCTGTTCCTGCCTGATGCTGCGCACAAGGGTCTTTATCATCGGCGCACCTCCGCTTCACGCTTCGGCCTGCGCTGCCCCGCATCGATTTTGGCCTGCATTGCCGTATAGTAAAAATTCTCCGCGCGGAACACAAGCCTGTGCGGAGCGAGCAGTTCCGATTTGATGATGGCCCACAGCAGCTGCTCGGCCGTCATGCCGTGATAGCGCACAAAGCCGCATGCCGCAAACGGGGCCGCACCCAGCATACAGGCCCAGCCTGCTATTTCTGTACCTGCCGTATCCCGCAATAAAAAATACAGGCCCACGGCAGCGCCGAGGGCCAGAAGTGAACATACAAGCTGCCGCGTATTGAGCCCGAAAAAGATGGACTCCCGGTACTCGCGGATCTCTTTTGGAATTTTGATCTCGATAGGCTTCCCTCCAATAACAAAAATGAGCGCCGCACAAAGGCGGCGCTTAAATTAAAGTAGATATATTTACAAATATTTCTGGTAATTCTGTGACCCGTGAAAAATGCGGGCTATGGTCACACATTTTTCTGTTTCATCTACTTGATACAGCCCGACATATTTCCCGAGCAGGAGCTTGTGGTACGTCGATTTGCGGCGTGCGGATATCCTGGATTCCTCAAACATATATGGGTACCGTTCCAAATTGTCAAGAATCTCATTGTATTCCGTCATCAAGTCAACGGCAGCTTTCGGCGTGTGGAGTTGTTCGACCAGATAATTCAGAATGGAATCCAGATCGCAGGCTGCTTCGTCCGTTACGACAACGCTATATACCATATTTCTTTCTCAGTTCCTGCGCGGCTTCTCTGGCCGGACGAACCCTTCCTGCCGTGATCTGTTCTTCTGCAACAGCCAGCTTCGCGTCCACATCCGCCAGAAGCATCTGACGTTCATAGGCTTCAATGCTCATCATGACGATATCCCCATAACCATTTTTTGTCACGAAGATAGGCTCTTCGGAATCATGGCACATTTGTGAGATCTTGTTTGTGTTTTTTAAATCTCGAATCGGTACGATTTGCGGCATCTTCCACCCCTCCTTCATGGCCTTATTGTACCACACCTTTTGTAAAACATCAATCGCAGTTCTCATGAACCCGAATTTTACAATCCCATCATCTCCCGCACGACACGGTCGCTGGCCTTGACCGCGCCGACCAATATAAGGAGATCAAACAAAAGCTCCGCCACATAGCTCCAAACCGCCGTAACAGCGGACACACTGTTGTCTACTGCAGGCGGTGCGGAAGCCATCGCGGAGAATATAATACACGCCAGAGCGATCACCGCGCCCTCCAGGCAGACACCCGCATAGCTTTTCACAAAGCTGCGGCCCACGCTGCTTGTCGGCTCACCCGCAAATGCAGCCAGCGGGATAGGGGCAAGAGCTGCATAAAAATAGAGTCTAAACATACGCCCATATACTGTCATGATCATAACAAAGGACAAAACTGTAATAAACAGCCCGCCCAGCAGCGTGACAGCCCACAGCGGGATGCTGCTCCAGAACCCCACTGCGTTGATCTTGTCCACGATCTCCTGCGGCAATGTCGTGGAAGTCAATCCACATGTACCCGCAGCACCCATGGCGCGTGATACAATGCCCTGCACGATGTCGAAGACCGCCAGCATAAGTTCCAGGCCATACTGTACAGCGGCCTTCGCCAGAACAAACCGGATGAACAGCTTCAGCGCGTGCTCCGGCCTTCGGGCTTCCGCGAAGCTGCCGCAGGTCTTTACCACTCCCACGGCGAAGAACAGCACCAGCAGGCCCAGACCGATGGCCGTCATCGCGCTGTGCACGTTCAGCATGACATTCCACACGCCGCCGCCCTTGAAGTCTGCAAGCCCCTGTGTAAGGAGCTGCCAGATCTCCGCCAGCTTTTCGTTCCAGGTGTTGAGCGCGGCGTTCAGATTGTCGATGATCCATGAGTTTTCACCCATGCGGCTTCACCCCCTCCCGCACCGATCTGTGCGCTTCTTTCATACTCACGCAACACCGATCAATGCGAGGATCTCCCGCGCAAAAGTGATCACAAGCCCACCTGCCAGCGTCAGAAAGCCCTGGCTTCTCTGACTTGGGTCGTGGCTCTGGAATGACAGGCCGACCTGTACCACGCCCCAGCCCAGCAGGATAACCCCCACCGCACGTATAAGCGAAAACACAAAGTCAGATAAGTTGTTTACAATGGCCAGCGGATCGTCTGCGGCGAATGCCGGCGCGGCAAAGCACAACACGCACAGCACCAGCGCCGCATACAGCGCAAAGGCACTTCGCCCTGCCCGGCCAAGCTTTGCCGGGCAGCTTTTCACCCCTTTATGAGCGAATTTCAAAATATTCAAAATGTTCAATCGGATATACCTCCCTGTTACAATACATTTACGGGTTAAGGTACGGTAGCCAGCCGTGTCCTTTTCCTGATTTGCTTTGTCATCCGGCACAGTGATGTACTCTGCCCCGGATGGATTTGTTGCTTCTTCGTATGCTGCTATGCTAAAAAATCGCGCATATCCAGCAGTTCATAATTCTCCGGACTGCCGGAAAGATCGTTTTCAGCCCGGTGTGCGACTGTATAATCATAGGGCGGCGCGCCGCCGTCTTCCGTGTGCCGCACATTCGGATGCCGCAGCAAATCAAACTTGCTGTCCATCATGGGGCGCTCGCCGCGCACAAACAAAATCGCCTTTCCATTGTCCAGCAGACGGACCTCGTCCGGCATGAGAAGTTCCCGGCCTGAAAGCTGCGTGCTGGTGCTATAGCTGCCGTTGCGGCCTCGGCTGCGGTTCTGGATGTCTGATGAGATCGTCTGCTTGCCGATGAGTTCCGAAACATATTTGTGCGTTTCCTTTTCACTCCCGCCCAAATAGAGAAATGAATCGCACAGGCCCACAAGCGATTCCCACTGCTTGTTGAACAGCGCCTTGATCTGCGCCATGTTCTGGCAGATGTAGGACGTGAAGATGCCGCGGCTGCGCATCGTCGCCAGCGAGGTGAGAAAGCTGTCGGTGGGCAGTGAGATATTCGGCGCTTCATCGATCAGCAGGTGCACCGGCACCGGCAGCCTCCCTTTGTGTTTTCGGTCCGCCTCATAGTACAATGTCTGGATGAGCTGGCCGTACATGAGGCCGACAAGATAGTTCAGCGATTTCTCGCTGTCAGGGATACAGCAGAACAGCGCCACCTTTTTTTCCCCCAGTTCCTCCAGATGGAGTTCATCTGTACACGTCATTTTTGCGACCTCCGGCAGCAGAAAGGCTGACAGGCGCACGCCCACGCTCACGAGGATGCTTTTGGCTGTCTTGCCCGCGGCCATTTTGTAAACCCGGTATTGTTTGAGCGCGATGCTCTCCGGGTCGCGCATCTCCAGCCGGCTGAACAGCATATCCAACGGCGACTCATATTCGTCATCCTCTTCCCGCACTTCCGCCGCCTGCAGCATTTCCATCACCATCGGAAGGTTCTGTTCTTCTTCGGGCGCTTCATGGACAAGATACAGCACCAAAGCCTGCAGCAGAGCCGTTTCACTTTTGACCCAAAACGGGTCGCTGCTTTTGCTGTCGGGCGGCGTGGTCGCCTGGATGAGCGTTTCAATCATGCGCAGCGCGTCCTTGTCACTCTGGATGTACCTCAGAGGATTGTAGCAAAAGGAAGCAGCCGGACTGGTCAGGTCCAGTACCCGCACCTCATAGCCCCGTGCAATGAGGAGTGCGCCCGTCTTGCGCAGCACCTCCGACTTGGGATCACTACAGACAATGGAACAGGGCGGTGCATTCTGATCCCGGCCCGCTGCTTCCAGTATGTTCGGCACACAGTAGCCACGTGTTTTTCCCGCACCTGAGCCTCCCACCACAAGCACATTGGTGTTGTGCTTGTGCCTGTATCCATCCCAGCCGATGGAAAAGTGCTGCGTAAGGATAAGGTTCCCGCCTCGCTTGTCACGGTAACGCCGGGCAATACTGAACACATCCCCCCAGCGTGCGGAACCGTGTTCCTCGCCCCGGCGTGTAGCTGTTGTATTTGACAGCGCCATACCGATCCCTACCGCATAGGCCAGGGTAAACAGCAGCAGACATCTGCCGGAATACTGCGTCCAGCGAATATCCCACGGTCTTTGCAGCACCGTGCTCAGTTCTGCCACCAGCTGCAGCAAATTCGTCCCGGGCTGCCAGACTCCGGCTACAAGCAACGCCGCCCACCAGACAAAGGGTAAAGGCAAAATCCATATCCACCATGAAGTTGATCTCTTCAGTTTTTTCAGCTCCTACAATAAAGAAATCCCCATGCAGCGTTCTGTGATGCTGCATGGGGTGATCCATAGCGGTATTCCGCTATACAAACTTGCGTGTTGTGTCGAACTATGATATATTTTTCTTAGCGCTGCTGGAAGTAGCGGTCGGCCCTCATTTACTGGGGGCATCTTCTTGCCCCCTGATCTCACGAAAGGGGGGCTGCCCAATTGAGTACATCCGAAGTTTTTCAACTTTGCCTTGTAATCATCGGCATTTGCGGCCTGTTCATACAGGCAAAAAAGAAGTGACCGCCGGCACCCTGACAAGTACGGCGATCACTTCAAAGACATAAGTTAGGGCTGACCGTTTCCGGCAGCGCCCTTTCTGTATTCAGTATACCTTCAGCGCCTCAAGTTGTCAAGCCGCGTAGGGCAGCCAGTCCTACCTCTCTGGCGCTTTTTTGTACTTTGCAGACATGACCCTGAGCAAAGCATCGTCCGTCCCGCCGTCGCCCTTTCCTACCGAAAACCGCCAGCTGCGCAGCGCGTTGAGCGCATCCCGCGCCATGCGCCATTCCGCATCGTTAAGGTAAAGGTCATACAGTCTTTCCTTGTCCCACGGCAAACGGTTTTTGTGCCGCGGCGCATCTTCCGCCCGGACGGCGAGCCGGCCGATGGGCGGATACGGCACGCCCCGGGCTTTCTGCTTTCTGTACTCGTCCATCAGAGCCACAACGAGCATGTTCCTCTGGATCTCCGTCATCCGGTACAATCGTTCTCTCGCCATCGCCGGCGCCTCCGTTTCCTGTTTCATTACCTCAAGACTACCACACCGCCATAGCGAAAGCCATTCCCCGTCTGAAAACTTTCTGAAAACAAACGGCTCATTCCCGCTGCGGCTGTGACGCCTTTTTTGTACGGGCGGGCCTCTCTGTCTGCTCCATGGGCGCATGTACTTCCACGGAACAGGCCGGCTCCGGCGTGGCGGACAATTCCATTTCATTCAATCCGCGCCGCACCGTGCGCTCCACTGTATACGCCGCCTGCTTCACATCGCTCAAAAAGCGCCTCTGCTCCTGCGGCTCCAGACCGGAGCACATTTGGCACACACGGTCAAAGGAAAAGGAACGGACGTCCAGACCGTATTTCTTTGCAGCCACATACGCCGCACAGTAGCTCTGCGCACTGTATGCCGCACGGCTGAAACGGCCGTCATGGATGTCATAGCTGGCCGCCGCCTGTTCCCGCGCAATGGCAAGGAACGTGGTCTGCGCGTCCATATTGTTGCGCACATAGATGGTACGGTTTTGGGCTGCATACTGCGCCTGTATCCCCTCCGGCATCGCTTCGCTCACAGCAAGCCGTACCGGGCTGTTCGTGAACAGCGCCGTCACCAGCTCGTCCGCTGCATAGACCGGAGCTCTGTCCGGCTGCCGGCCGCGGGTCTGGCTCACATCAAACTTTTTGCCCACATAGTACCCGCTGGCCGCCGTGCCGTCCTCGCGTGTGTAGTCCTGCCCGATCAGCGCCGTATACCCGGCCTCTCCGCCGCGCACACTGCGCCCGGCCTGCTTCCATTCGTCAAACGTCTTCAGCCATGTGGCCTCCGGCGCGTCGCTGTGGAACAGCAGCAGGTTCTCGATCCGCTCCGGGCTGCACTGCGCGGTGAAATCCAAAAATCCCCGCAGCGAGCTGCCGTCTTTGAACACATCCACCGTCAGAGCGTCGATCCGCGTCCACAATTCTTCGCGCTCTGCTTTTTTCTGCGCCGCGTATTCTTCCCTGGACAGCTTCGGCTGCTCCTGTACCGGCTCTGCCTCAGTCGGGCCTTTCATCAGTTTTGTCAGATCCATTCTCCGTCATCTCCCCTTCTGTTTTTTCCTGTTTTCCGGTGGACGCCGGCGCTGCGGCGGCCTGCGTTCCGCCGCTTTTTTCCGCGCCTGCTCCCGCTTCAGTTCGCCCAGCTCCTGCTTTACACTGGGCCTGCCGCCTTCAGCCCGGATCCTTTCGGCACTCTTTTCGGGCTGTGGCTGCGTAGAGCTTCGCTGTGGCGAGGAAGGTGCGGACGGACTCTTTTCTGCCGCCGGCATGTCCGGACCCGTCCGCTGCGTAAAATTTCCGCCCACGTTGAATGCGTCGTCCAGCTCTGTGACTTCAAAGGCGATCCTGCCTTCCGGCATTTCCACGACCTCCGTCTGTACCGCAGCCTGCTGCTCCGCCGCAGGCATTGGGCCCACCTCTGCTTTTGCACCCGTATCCGCCTGCAGATAGTCCACGCCCATCTTCTCCAGCACGCGGTTGACCTTGGCCGCGTCCTCCGCCCACACTGCTGCCCCCATACCCGATTTGCCGGACAGAAAAACAATCTGTATAATGGAAAGGGG
>OLSE01001214.1_pt1 | contig 22425 bp, 28 predicted proteins | sample 1673191 | NCBI WGS metagenome assembly OLSE01 (sample SAMEA3136764, study PRJEB25190) | human gut metagenome | biome: human gut; feature: human-associated habitat; material: faeces | place: Austria | collected 2013
CGGCTGCTTTTTCCAGACCATCGGACATCATCTGCATCCCATACAAAAACAGGGCAAGACCCCCAAGTAATTTCAAAATTAAAGAAAGATCCATAGTTTTCTCCTTTAAGGTTTACTTCTACATAATAAAAGGCAATGCCTATGATTTCAATAAAAAATATAAAAATGAATAAATAAATGGAAAAGAAAAAAGGTTCTTTAGATGATATAAAATGAATTTGGATGTACAAGAATAGTTTTGATAAATTTAAAAGAGGACTGTATTCAAAATTGTATTCATAGAGTGAAAGGTACAGGATAAAATAGTGTATTAAAAAAGTAAGCTTTAAAAGTCATAGTCTTAATCAATCATATGACAACTCTCTCTTATCCAAGTTCTGTATGTTTATACGTAACCCTTTTCATGTTACAATATTAACAGCAGGGAGGTGTTCTTCATGATTCAAAAAGAACAAGTTTTTATAACACCTTTTTCAACTTATCGAACTTTGCACATTCATCTTCCACAAGACTACAAAAACAGTACAGAACGATATCCTGTCATGTATATGTTTGACGGGCATAACCTATTTAATGATGCAGATGCGACCTATGGAACTTCTTGGGGCCTGGAAACATTTTTAAATTCTTATGACAAACCGTTTATCATTGTAGTCTTGGAATGTAATCACGAGGGAAATCAACGATTGTCAGAATTTAGTCCTTATACATTTTCAACGCCGTATTTAGGCCATGTTTACGGTAAAGGCGATCAGCTGATGGATTGGATGGTCAATGAACTAAAGCTTTATATTGACTCTCGGTATCGTACGATGCCTTTACGTGAATGTACCGGCATTGGTGGAAGCAGTATGGGAGGTCTTATGGCTTTGTACGGAATTCTTCATTACAATTCGATTTTCTCAAAAGCCGCTTGTCTTTCCAGTGCCGTGTTTGGCTGTAAAGAAAAGATCCTTTCTGAATTTCAGAAAACCAGTCTTTCACCGGATACAAGAGTATATTTAAGCTGGGGAACGAAGGAACTGGCTAAAAGTGTGTTTCAAGATCAAAGAATCAATGATATGAAGATGCTTGTCAATGAATTTACGGCACGAAATGCATCTGGTATTTTTCGTCTGATCGAAAACGGTCAACATAATGAAACAACATGGGGCCAACAAAATAAAGCTGTCTTTGATTATTTGTGGCGCTCCTAAAACATCTCAAAAGAACGAACAAATTTTAATTTGATATTCAATTGATCAATAAAGGTTGGAAAGCTTCCGACAGGAGGCTTTTTTCCTTTCTTTTCATTCATCAAAGAATGAATAAGTTTATCTTGTAAAAAGTCATAAATCTTTTCTCTCTGTATGTCGTACTTGTGCTAAAATAAATGACAAAAGAGGGATACAGATTATGAAGAGAAGAAACAGGGAAAAATACATAGATCACATCATAGTAATTAAGGGGGAATTTTGATGAAGTATGGTTTATGGGCCGCCAAAGGTGTTGTGTTTCTTTTATTGATCATACTCATGTTGAATGTCTTTAGCGGTCCAAAGATGAGTAAAGAGGATTTTGGTGTTGTGTTATCCAAAGTACAGGAGAATTTAGATTTAAGCACTCTGTTACAGCAGGATAATCAGGCGATACGAAAAAATTTGGGATTAGATCCGGAAGCGTATGAAAGAATCGTATATTTTAAGATTGATGATGTCATGCAGGCCAATGAATATGTATTGGTGCAGTTTAAGGATACGGATCAAAAAAATGCGTTTCAACAAGCCATTGAAAGTCGTATTGCCGAGCAGACAAACTTATATGACGGCTATGCGCCGGATCAGGTGCAGTTATTAAAGCAGGCTGTTGTGGATATACAGGCGAATTATGCATTGTATGTGGTCGATACGAATGCCAAAACAATGGATGAACAGTTCTTGGAAAGCTTATAAGGGGGTGCGTGTATGGTATTTAATTCTTTGATTTTTATATTTTGTTTCTTACCGATATCCGTGCTTCTTTATCGCTTCCTGCCGTCACAGTTTTTAAAAAATATTGTGTTGTTTGTGCTGAGTTTGTTGTTCTATGCATGGAATGAGCCGTATTATGTTTTATTGTTGTTGCTGAGCATCGCATGGAATTATATCAGTGGTCTGCAGCTGACGCAGGAAGAAGATGAGCGTCAAAGAAAGATAAGCTTTTGGGTATCCGTTGCCGTCAATCTTTTGATTTTGGGTGCTTTTAAATATACGAATTTTTTATTGGGCATCGTAGGACTGGAAGGCTTTGATATCACATTGCCGGTAGGACTCTCCTTTTTTACTTTTAGTGCTTTGTCCTATCTGGCCGATGTATATAAAGGTACCAGCCCGGCACAGAAGAATCCGTTGTATCTAGGATTGTATATTGCGTTCTTTGGAAAGATCACCAGTGGCCCGATTGCCTTTTATCATGATATGGAACATCAGTTTTCGTATTATCCTTTCCAAAGAGAAATGTTTTATTCCGGCACCTTGTTGTTTGTCAAAGGCTTGATCAAAAAAGCGCTTCTGGCAGATCAGTTTGCTCTTGTATTTTCCAGTCTGTCACAAAATACAAGTATGTTGGGAGCCTGGCTTTATGCCCTTAGCTATATGTTGGAAATCTATTTCGATTTTAGTGGTTATAGTGATATGGCCATTGGAATTTCACGCATGTTTGGCTTTGATCTAAAACCAAACTTTGATCATCCGTATGTGGCAGTCAGCGTACAGGATTTCTGGCGAAGATGGCATATCAGCTTATCAAGATGGTTTCGTGATTATGTCTATATTCCATTAGGTGGGAATCGTCATGACTATGTACGAAATATCTTGATCGTATGGTTTTTGACCGGTTTATGGCATGGAGCCAACTGGACATTTATATTCTGGGGACTTTATTATGGTGCTTTTATCTTGCTGGAGAAGTTTGTGCTTCGTCCTATTTTGGAAAAACTGCCACGCATCGTAGGTCATCTTTATACTTTAGTTGTCGTATTGATCGGTTGGGTATTTTTCTGTAGTCCAAGTATTATGAATGCGTTTGGAACGATTGGTCGTATGTTCCACTTCGCAGAGTTGGTTAACACGGAAGCCTTATTTGTGCTGACCGGGCATTTAGTATTATTTATAATCGGTATCCTGCTTTCAGGTACACTGTTTGATCGCATCGAAGAAAGATTGATGCAGGTCAAAGGAAATCGAATGGTATTAGCCTTTACGGTTTTATATCTGGTTTTCTTTGGTATCAGTATCGCTTTTGTGGTAGGTAGCACATACCAGAGCTTTTTGTATTTTGCGTTCTAGATAGGGGATGGGATGAATATGAAAGATAAAATGACAAAATTATCGAAAAAAATGAGTCCGATTCTTGCGGTTTGTGTCGTGATCGTATGTGTATTGAATTTGTTGTGGCCCGATGCCAAGACATCTTCGATGGAGAACCGTTCATTGCAGCAGTTTCCGACCATCAGCTTGTCTTCTATCAATGATGGTCAATTTTTTAAAGATGTCAATAACTGGTATTCGGATCAGTTTGTAGGACGAGATCAATGGATTCAGTTAAAGTATCTCATCAGTAAGATGACAGGTGTTAAAAAGATCGATGATGTATATTTGGGTAAAGGCGCATTGATTGAAGATACCAGCGCTGTCAACGAAGAACAAAAGGAAAGAAATATTCAGGCAATCAATCAGTTTTGCACAGAATCCGGAAAAGCATCGTATTTTCTGTTAGCACCGAATGCGGTTAGTGTGCAATCGGATAAGCTGCCTTCTTTTGCGACACCATTGGATCAGAATGCACAGATCGACGATTATCTATCTAAATTAGATGCATCGATTCAAAAGGTGGATGTTCGTGATTCCTTTAAAGAGCATAAGAATGAGTATTTATATTATAAGACTGATCATCACTGGACTTCTTTAGGTAGCTATTATGCCTATCAAGCCTTGTCTTCCAGCATGGATCTTGGACAAACGGAGATCTCCGATTACCATGTGTATCCGGTTTCCACAGATTTTAAAGGGACTTTATCCGGTAAGGTTGGAAGTGCCTTTATGGAAGATCAAATTGATATTTATGTGCCAAAAGAAAACAGTGAATACATCATGACCGATGAAACAAGCGGGGACTCTTCACGCTCTATTTATTCTATGGATGCCTTACATACCAAAGATCAATATACGGTCTTTTTATCGGGAAACACCGGAAGAGTTTCTCTGGAAATGGATAATGACAGTGATCGGCATCTGTTGTTGATCAAGGATTCCTATGCCAATTCGATGATACAGTTTTTAATTCCGCATTTTAGAACGATTGATATCATCGACCCTCGTTACTACTTTGAAGATGTATCAAAGCTGTTGGATTCTCAATTGATTACCGATATCTTGTTTCTATATAATTCAAATACATTGATGCAGGATACATCCATCGCGGATTGTCTAAATGTTTCTGCAGAGGAATAATCAAAACTTTAAAAGCTCTTATCAAACTTTATGTATAGTTTCATATACATTGATTTGAATGAGAGCTTTTTTGAATTTATACAAAATTTTATGTCATAGATGAAATTTATTTATATGATCTAACCGCATATATATATTTTGAGGTTAAAATGAACTGCTTATTAACATAAATAATATCATCATCCGGTGAAGATACAGTTTGCGTGACTAATAATAGAGGCGTTCCAACGGTAGTGTGAAGTAGGTCTGAAAACTCTTTATTTGAAAAAGAAATTTGAAACTTATCTTCAAATTTAGAAAGAACGACACCACTTTTCTCGGTTAAAAGTTGAATTAAAGAAGTATTTTCTATAGGTGTTTCTAGTAAAAAATCAAAATGTACAGGGAAATAATCAATTTCTATAATACATGGAATGGAATCAACGTATCGTACTCTTTTTATAATGATGGCTTCTTGTTCGTTATTTAGTAGCTCGCTGACTTCTAAGTCTATTTTATTTCTTTCAATAGAAATGATGCGCGTATAGGGTGTAGCATTCATTTTGATACAAGTCTCTGTAAAACTTCCACCACAAAAATAATTTTCAGTATAAATTCTAGATTTTACAAAAGTACCTTTTCCATGTCTTTTAATAAGAATGTTTTCATCTACTAGTTGTTGTATTGCATTTCTAACGGTTACTCTGCTTACATTGTAGATTTTTACTAATTGTGGCTCGGATGGTATTTTATCACCAGGCAGATATTTTCCACTTTTTATTTTATTGGTTATTTCTAGTTTAATTTGATCTTGAAGAGTTAAAGGTATTTTTTCTGTATTTTTTGACATAATTTACTCCTTTTCCATATTATAAACTAAATTTTAATATAGGGGTACTTTAAAATAATATCTTAAATTATTCAACGGGAAAACACAGAAAAAGAATCCATATGCTTTATATAAAGTACTTTCATAAATTGTATTAACTTGTATTATTATATCATTGACACCGCTTACATTAGGGTGTATCATTGTTTTGTAAATACAAGATAATACAAGTTAAAGAGGAGGGAATATGTCTAGAAAAATAATAGTTGCTTCACATGGAGGACTTGCCAAAGGGATTGTAGATAGTTCTTCAATGATTATTGGAATTCCTTCATATCCAATTGAAGTTTATACTTTGTGCCCAGGTGAAGTGGCAGACGATTTTGCGAAAGAGATTGAAAAAGAAATACAAGCAAATTTGGATGTCCAATATATTGTCTTGACAGATTTGTTTGGGGCAAGTGTTTTTAATGCTATGTACTCACTATTAAAATTTGAAAATGTGAAACTTTGTACGGGGATAAATTTGAATCTTCTTTTACAAATATGTATGGAAAGTAAGGATTGGTTGACGGATCAAGATATGTCTAGAATTGTCTTAGAATCTAAAGAAGGAATTCAGTTTATTGAAAATACAGTAATCGAACAGGAGGATTTTTAAAAAATATGAAAAGTGATTTTTTAAATTTATTTAGTAATAAGAAACCAATATTGGGAATGATTCATTTAAAGGGAGAGGATGATAATGAAATTTTCGAAAGAATGAAAAAAGAAATTAAGATTTATTTAGAAAATGAGATTGATTGCATTATTTTAGAAAATTATTTTGGCGAGTTTCATAATTTAAAAGATGCATTGAAATATGTAAAGGATTTAAACTTGCCAATACCATATGGGGTCAATTGTTTAAACGTGGATACTATGGGATTTGAATTAGCTGCACAGTATGGTGCAAGCTTTGTTCAATTGGATTCAGTGGTAGGACATGTAAAACCAAGAGATGAGGATACATTAAGTGCTTTTTTTCAGATGTATAAAGAACGATACAATATACCGGTATTGGGAGGGGTTCGCTTTAAGTATCAACCTGTACTTTCTAAGAATAGTGTGGAGGAAGACTTACAAATTGCAATGAATCGATGTGATGCAATCTGTGTTACTCAGGATGTGACAGGGCAAGAAACCTCATTAGAGAAGATAAAACAGTTTAGAAATGCCATAGGTGATTTTCCGTTGATTGTAGGAGCCGGTGTTACACCGGAAAATATGGAAAAACAATTTAAATACGCAGATGGAGCTATTGTTGGAAGTTATTTTAAGGAAAATCATATTGATGTTGGTGAAGTGTCTGACGAAAACGTTAAAGAAATAATGACAACCGTAAAACATATCAGGAGGGAATTAATATGATCAAATTAACAAGAGTGGATCATCGTTTGTTACATGGACAGGTAGCATTTTCATGGACTAAGTTTCTAGATACGGACTGTATTTTAATTGTATCCGATTCTTTAGTTAAAGATGAATTAAAAATGAATGCTATGCGTATGGCTAAACCGACGGGTGTAAAACTCGTTATGAAAAGCATAAAGGATTCAATTTCAGCTATTAACAGTGGGGTTACTGATAAATATAATTTGTTTATTATTGTGGAAAGTGTAGAAGATGCTTATAAATTAGCTCAATCATGTTCGACTATAAAGCAAATCAATTTGGGTGGTATGAAAGCTAGTGAAGAACGACATCAAATTTCAAAAGCTGTATTTGTCAGTGCTCATGATGAAGTTCTTCTAAAAGAGTTAAATGGTAAAGGGATTGAAGTTTTTACTCAATTGGTACCGAATGACTCTAAACAAGACGCAATCAGCTTATTGCATACAAAATAAAGGGTGAAAGATATGTCAGATAATTTATTAATACAATCATTATTAATAACTTTGGTGGCTTTTATAGCTTACATGCACTGTTATTGGGGATCTACAATGAACAATAGGCCAATTATCGTTGCGCCTATGGTTGGATTGGTTTTAGGTGATATTACGACAGGAATTATAGTTGGAGCAACATTAGAATTAATTTTCTTAGGAGCAGTACCTATCGGCGCAAGTAATCCACCAGACATTACTTCCGGTTCTATTATAGGAACAGCGTTTGTTATATTGACTGGCCAGGAAGTAGGATCTGCTGTTGCACTGGCTGTACCAGTTGCTACTTTGGTTTTATTGTTTGATAACCTTCAAATGATGTTTTTATTAACTTGGAGTACTCATTTAGCTGATAAATACGCCAAAGAAGGTGATTATAAAAAAGTAGAATGGGTGGCTAGATTATCGGGTATAGGTAACAAGGTAGTTTTGTCTGTAGTTGTAGGTATTGCTTTTTATTTAGGTGTGCCTGTTATTAAAGATGTCTTGGCTGTAATTCCAGAATTTATCACTGATGGAATGAATGTTGCTGCTGGTTTATTGCCGGCCGTTGGGTTTGCAATGTTAGCACGAATGATACTCACAAAAGAATTATCTCCATTCTTATTTGCTGGTTTCTTATTGGCGGCATATGTGCAAGTTCCTGTTTTTGGAGTAGCATTGACAGGGCTGGTAATCGCATCCTTAACTTATTTTTCGGATATGAAGAAACAGAAAGAGCAGGTATTTATAGATGATAACGAATTCTAGTATTACAAAGTCAGACTTAAGAAAGGTTTTTACACGATCTTGTACTTTGGATAGCGCTTGGAATTATGAGAGACAGCAAAATCTAATGTATTGTTATTCTATGATTCCAATTTTAAAACGTTTATATGGTGATGATAAAGAAAAAATGGCTGAAGCACTACAACGGCATTTGGAATTTATGTCATGTACTCCACATATAGTCACATTGTTAATGGGAATCACTAGTGCTATGGAAGAGGAAAACAAAAATACTGAATCCTTTGATGCATCTAGTATAAGTGCAGTAAAAACATCTTTAATGGGACCGATGGCAGGTATAGGTGATTCATTTTTTTGGGGAACATTGTTAACGATTGCCATTGGAGTTGCTGTTTCTTTTAGTCAGCAAGGAAGTATAATTGGTCCTATATCATTCCTATTAATTATTAATATTCCTGGGTTCTTGGCAAGATTTTACTGCTTAAAAACAGGATTTAAATTTGGCGTTAAATTCTTTGGAGATGCTAAGAACCAACAGATTATTGAAAACATAACCAAAGCTGCTTCTATATTGGGATTGATGGTTATTGGCGCGATGATTGCTACAACGGTGAATATTACCATTCCATTGGAGATAGGTGTTGAAGGTGCAACACAGCCATTGCAGACATATTTAGATCAGATTATGCCTTGTCTATTACCATGCATAACATTTGGATTAATGTATTGGTTATTGGGCAAAAATGTAAAGCCGACAATGATCTTAATAGGTTTGATTATAATTTCTTGTATAGGAACTTTTATTGGAATCTTTTAAGTAATTTGAGTTCACGAAATAAAGTGAACTCTTTTTCTATACAATTTTGAAAAAACGAGTATAATACGGCCTGTGAAAGAAGGATGTTTATGAAGCACGCAAGACAAATGGATATGATACAAGGGCCGATCTTTTCCAAATTGATCGTCTTTTCTATACCAGTTATACTGTCCGGTGTCTTACAGCTTTTATTTAATGCGGCTGATGTCATTGTGGTAGGACGATTTACTGGCAGCAGGGCTTTGGCAGCGGTTGGCTCGACATCCAGTCTGATCAATTTACTGATCAATCTGTTTTTAGGAATTTCTATTGGCGCCAATGTGTTGGTTGGACAATATATCGGTGCCAGAGATGTAGAGAATGCGCAAAAAGCTGTTCATACCGGCATTTTATTTGCCTTGTTTGGCGGATTGTTTATGGGTGTATTTGGCTTTTTTGCGGCCGGGACTTTGTTGAGCTGGATGGCTACTCCGGAAGATGTATTGCCATTATCGACAATTTATATGCAAATCTATTTTATCGGTTTGCCTTCTTTACTTATTTATGACTTTGGGACTGCCTTATTAAGAGCTGTCGGTGACACGAAAAGACCACTCTATTTTTTAATGATCTCAGGTATGGTCAACGTTGTTTTGAATTTGATCTTTGTCATCGTGTTTGACTGGGGCGTAGCCGGTGTAGCTACCGCAACGATCGTTGCCGAAATAATCAGTGCCATTTTAGTGCTGCTTTGCCTGCATGCCCATGAAGGGCCTATTCGCCTGCAGAGAAAGAGTCTTCATTTTTCTTTGGATAAAGGAATCAAGATGGTCAAGATCGGTGTTCCGGCCGGTGTACAGGGAATGTTATTTAGTATATCGAATGTATTGATTCAATCCAGTGTCAACAGTTTTGGATCGATCGTCATGGCAGGAAATACCGCCAGTTTGAACATAGAAAACTTTGTGTATATTTCGATGAATGCGATCTATCAAACCAATTTAAGTTTTACCTCGCAAAATATGGGTGCCAGACAATTTAAAAGAATCGATAAAATTCTTCTGGAATGTTTGGGAATTGTGGTTTGTGTGGGACTGATTCTGGGCTGGGGTGCTTATTTAGGCGGTAACTTTTTACTGCATATTTATTCAGCCGACCCTGAGGTCATCCGGATCGGTTTGATTCGATTGTCATTTATTTGTACCACGTATTTTTTGTGCGGTATCATGGACGTATTTGTGGGTAGCTTACGAGGAATGGGGTATTCGATTTTGCCTATGCTCGTATCTATGATGGGGGTCTGTGTATTTCGTATCTTTTGGATCTTTACCATCTTTCAGGCACATCGAGAATTATCAACGTTATACATATCCTATCCGATTTCCTGGATATTGACGATTGCCGTAGATATTGTTTGTTATATTTATATTCGAAGAACGATTGAAAGGAAGACAAGATGAAAACTGTAGATTTGCGTATAGAAGATGAAAACCGAAAGGCGGAAGGAAAACGGACAAAAGCGTTGTTGTTTGAATGGAATCAATGTGATCCATCATCGCCTAGATACAAAGAAATTCCAAAAGAACTGTTTGGTGACTTCGAAGAAGGCTCTAAGGTACATACGCCTTTTTACTGTAATTTAGCTAAAAACATCCATATTGGAAAGAATGTAACGATCATGCCGTATTTTAAATGTATGAGTGCAGGGCAGGTCTATATGGAAGACGATGTTCGTATTGCCTTGGATGTAAAGGTGATCACAAACAATCATGATTTTTACGATCGAGATATCTTAACAGTGGAAGATGTGCGGATTTGTAAAAATGCCTGGATCGGAGCCGGTGCCACGATCTTGCCGGGCGTGACGATTGGAGAAAATGCCATTGTCGGTGCCGGAAGTGTTGTGACCAAGGATGTGGAAGCCGATACGATCGTTGTGGGGAACCCGGCCAAACCCATCAAAAAATTAGATTCAAATCGGTTTTAGTATGTTATACTTTTTAAAAAAGTGAGGAAATGTATGGAGTATCAGGCAGTATTATTTGATTTAGACGGAACATTGCTTCCAATGGACCAGGAACAATTTGTGAAAACATATTTTGGATTATTGGTTCAAAAGGTTGCCCCTTTAGGGTATGATGCCAAACAACTGATCGATTCGATCTGGAAGGGAACCTATGCGATGATTCAAAACGATGGTTCGTGTATGAATTACGATCGTTTCTGGGAAGTGTTTGTTTCGATTTACGGGGAAGAAAAGCTGAAGGACAAAGAAGTATTTGACTCTTTTTATGCCCATGAATTTCAAGCGGCCAAACAAGTCTGTGGGTTTAATCCATTATCAAAAAAGATCGTGGATGCCTGTAAAAAAAAGGGAAGAGTGGTATTGGCAACCAATCCTATCTTTCCACAGGTGGCCACACATTCAAGGATTCGCTGGGCAGGGTTAGAACCGGATGATTTTGAATACATCACAACGTATGAGAACTCCCGTTTCTGTAAGCCGAATCCATATTATTATCGGGAAATCCTGGAGCAAAGGAATCTGGATCCTCAGAAATGTTTAATGGTAGGCAATGATGTACAGGAAGATATGATCACCATGGAACTGGGAATGGATACGTATTTGATTACGGATTGTCTGATCAATTCTAAAAATAAGGATTTAAATGTGTATAAAAAAGGGAATATGGAAGATTTTCTACAGTTTATAGCGTCTTAAAGGCGCTTTTTTTCATGAAAAAAGGATCGCGAAGATCCTAAAGTATTTGAATATTGTTTTTGTAACATTCTTCGATCATATCTTCCGGCCAGATGCTTGCCTGTACTTCACCGATATGAGCTTTCTTCAATAATAACATGCACAATCGAGATTGACCGATACCGCCTCCGATCGTATAAGGCAATCTTTGTTCTAAGATGGCTCTATGGAAAGGAAGCTGCAGTCGTTCTTCTTTTCCCTCTTTACGAAGTTGTTCCACCAGACTGTTTTCATCGACACGAATTCCCATACTGGAGATTTCTAAAGCACACTGTAAAGGTTCGTACCAGAATAAGATATCTCCGTTTAACTGCCAGTCATCATAGTCCGGTGCGCGTCCATCGTGCTTTTCACCATTAGATAACTTGTCGCCGATCTTCATGATAAAGACACAGCCAAGTTCTTTGGTGATGGCATTTTCGCGTTCTTTGGCCGTATAGGTTGGATATTTATCTAAAAGCTCCTGCGTTGTGATGAAGTGAATCTTATCCGGTAAATGGTTAACCGCTTCTGGATACTTATACCAGACTTCATGCTCCATATGTTTGATGACTTTAAAAATCGTGCGAACATGTTGCTTGAGAACATTTTCTGTTCTTTCTTCTTTTGTCAGTATTTTTTCCCAGTCCCATTGATCTACATAGGCAGAATGCAGGTTATCTAATTCTTCATCTTTACGAATCGCATTCATGTTGGTATATAAGCCTTCATGCAGCTGAAAGCCATATTTCTTTAAAGCCATACGTTTCCATTTAGCTAAAGAATGTACGACTTCTATGCGTTCATCACCAATATCCTTCATTGTAAAATGAACCGGTTCTTCAATGCCGTTAAGATCATCGTTTAACCCGGAACGTTTTTCAACGAATAACGGGGCGGAAATACGAAGCAGATTCATCTCTTTTCCAAATTCGTGCTGAAAAGTATCGCGAATATATTTAATGGCTTCCTGTGTCTGACGAACGGATAGAACAGGATTGTAATGCTCTGGAATTGTTAATTTCATAGTCTTTCTCCTTAAAATATGAACTATTATATCATATCAAATGTAAAAATATATAAAAAGTTTCATCGTGTTACATTGACTTACATCTTTTGAAAGAATACAATGTAACCATAACTTATAAACGCGGAGGATGAGATTATGAAAAACTTATTAAAGTGTGGTCTTGCGCTGGCGGCGGCTTTCTCTTTGGCAGCTTGTTCAGGTGGATCCCAATCCGAAGACACAACGAAAATTGGAATCATTCAGCTGGCCGAGCATCCGGCTTTGGACCAGGCCTATGAAGGCTTTATGGATGGTTTAAAGGAAGCCGGATATACAGAAGAGAATACGACATTTGATTATCAAAATGCTTCAAACGATCAGTCAAACTGTGCTACGATCGTGGATAAGTTTGTGAATGATGGTGATGATCTGATTTATGCGATTGCGACACCATCAGCGCAAACAGCAGCTAAAAAAACAAACGATATTCCTATCATTGTCAATGCCGTGACCGATCCGGCAGCTTCAGGAATCGTTAAGGATAATGAAGAACCGGGAGGAAATGTAACAGGCGTTAGTGATTTAACACCGGTGGAAAAACAAATTGAGCTATTGACACAGATTGTACCGGATGCCAAAAAGGTAGCGGTTATGTACTGCAGCAGCGAGGATAACTCCAAGATTCAGGCTGAAATGGCCGAAAAGGCATTGGACGCTGCTGGATTGGAATGGCAGGAAGCTACTGTAGCGGATTCCAGCTCTATTCAGCAGGTGACAGAATCTTTAATTGGTAAAGTCGATGCGATCTATATTCCAACCGATAATTTATTAGCGGAAGGTATGTCTGCAGTAGCTCAGGTTTCCAATGCGAATGGAATTCCATGTATTGTCGGAGAAAGTGGCATGGTAGAAAACGGTGGTTTGGCAACTTATGGTATTGATTATCATAAACTGGGTGAAATGGCAGCTAAACAGGCTGTAGAAATTTTAAAGGATGGAAAATCACCAGCTGAAATGCCGATTGAATATCTAGATCCGGAAGACTGTGTTTTGACGATCAATAAGAGTGCTGCCGAAGAACTTGGTATCACTATTCCGGATGATTTAGCGGCAAAAGCAGAAATGGTAGAAACGGCAGCATAATCATGAGTATTTTATTGGCTATGCAGGGTGCCTTGAGCCAGGGGATCCTATGGGGATTGATGGCTTTAGGTGTCTATATCACGTTTCGATTATTAGATATTGCCGATTTGACGGTAGATGGCTCTTTTGCGACTGGTGGAGCTGTCTGTGCTGTCTGTCTGGTCAATGGTGTAGATCCGGTCTTGTCTTTGATTTTAAGTACGATTGCCGGATTTATCGCCGGCTTTGTGACAGGCTTTTTACATACAAAATGTCAGATTCCGGCTATTTTGGCAGGAATACTTACGCAAATTGGTTTATATTCGATCAACTTACGAATCATGGGGCGCTCCAACACGCCGTTACTTCAATATGATAATATTTTTGAGGGATTGGAAAACCTGACAGGTCTTTCCAATAACTGGATTGTTTTGATCATTGGATTGATCGTTACGATTTTGGTGATCGTAATCTTATATTGGTATTTTGGAACAGAGATTGGCTCCAGCATTCGTGCGACCGGAAATAATGAGCAGATGGTACGTGCCTTAGGCGTGAATACCAATGTTACTAAAACTTTGGGCTTGATGATCTCCAATGGTTTGATTGCCTTATCCGGTGCTTTGGTCACACAACAACAAGGCTATGCGGATGTGCGTATGGGAATCGGTGCTATCGTTATCGGGCTGGCTTCTATCGTAATCGGTGAAGTAATCTTTGGTCATAAGGGTGCATTTGGAACGCGTCTAACTTCCATCGTTGTCGGCTCTGTGATCTATCGTATCATTGTGGCGGTTGTTTTACAGTTAGGATTAAATACGGATGATTTAAAGCTTTTGACGGCAATTTTAGTCGCAATAGCCCTGACTGTTCCAATCGTTATGAATAAACACAAACAGCTTTCTATGTATAAGAAGCTGACCGGAAAGGAGCGTTAACATGCTGAAGATCAATAAGGTATCGAAGACGTTCAATCCGGGAACCGTCAATGAAAAGAAGGCTTTGAACGCGATTGATTTAGTGGTAAATGAAGGTGATTTTATCACGATCATCGGTGGAAACGGTGCCGGAAAAAGTACGATGATGAACATGGTTGCCGGTGTATATCCAATCGATTGTGGAACTATTTATTTGGATGGAAAAAATATTTCGCTTTTGGCAGAATACCAGAGAGCGCAAATGATCGGACGTGTTTTTCAAGACCCTATGTTGGGAACAGCTGCCGATATGGCCATTCAGGAAAATCTGGCCATGGCGAATCGTCGAGGCAAGAAAAGAGGCCTGCGCTGGGGTATCACACCTAAGGAAAAGGAAAATTTCCATGAACAGCTAAAGCGCTTAGGATTAGGTTTGGAAGATCGTATGACATCAAAGGTGGGTTTGTTGTCTGGTGGGCAAAGACAGGCTTTAACGTTATTGATGGCTACATTGATCAAGCCAAAGCTGTTATTGTTGGATGAACACACAGCGGCATTAGATCCAAGGACGGCGAAAAAAGTATTGGATTTGACGCAGGAAATCGTCAGTGAACAAAACCTGACAACTTTGATGGTTACGCATAACATGCAGGATGCGATTCATATTGGCAATCGTTTGATCATGATGCATGAAGGGCAGATCATTTATGATGTTAAAGGAGAAGAAAAGAAGAAATTAAAAGTTTCGGATCTTTTAAGAAAATTTGAAGAAGCCAGTGGTGAAGAATTTGCCAATGACCGTATGATGTTAGGATAGGAGGAATCAAAATGAAAATTCGTTTTGAAGAAAGAAAAGATCTAAAAGAGAAACCAACCGGAAATCTGGGATTTGGCAAGTATCAGACCGACTATATGTTTGTCATGGATTATGAAGAAGGACAAGGTTGGCATGATGCGCGTATCGTACCTTATGGACCGATTGAATTTGATCCGGCCAGTATGGTCTTACATTATGCGCAGGAAACCTTTGAAGGAATGAAAGCGTACAAAGCCAAAGATGGACGTATCCTGTTGTTTCGCCCGGAAATGAATGCACGACGCTTTATCAATTCCAATAAACGTTTAAGCATGCCGATCATTGAAGAAGATGATTTTGTACAGGCTGTAGAAGAAATCGTTCGTGTGGAAAAAGACTGGATTCCAACAGGTGAAGGCGAATCTCTGTATATTCGTCCATATATGTTTGCGACGGAAAAGGCTATCGGCGTACATCCTTCGCACTCTTACAAGTTTATCATTATTTGTTCACCGGTAGGTGCATATTATCCGGAAGGTGTCAATCCGGTTAAGATTTATGTAGAAGATGAATTTGTTCGTGCGACAATGGGTGGAACCGGATTCACAAAATGTGGTGGAAACTATGCCGGTTCTTTAGCGGCACAGGTCAAAGCCGAAGCTTTAGGCTATACACAGGTATTATGGTTAGATGGTGTAGAACGTAAATATGTGGAAGAAGTAGGTTCTATGAACGTAATGTTTGAAATCAACGATACGGTCATTACAGCACCGACCGAAGGAACGGTTTTGCCGGGTGTTACACGTGATTCTATCTTACACATCTTGCGTGACTGGGGTTACAAAGTCGAAGAAAGACATTTGGCCATCGATGATCTGATGAAAGCCGGACATGATGGTACATTACAGGAAGCCTGGGGAACCGGAACCGCTGCTGTTATCAGTCCGATTGGTGAATTGTATTATAAAGGTGATGTCGTGCAGATCAACGACTTTAAGACTGGTGCTTTGACACAAAAGATTTATGATACATTAACTGGTATTCAGTGGGGCGATCTGGAAGATACCTACGGTTGGACACATGAAGTAAAATAGAAAGAAGAAGTTCTGTGCAGGCACGGAACTTTTTTCTACGGGAGAATGTATGGATTATAAAAAGAGGATTCAAAGCAAAGAAGGCTATGTAGCGCACTTTACTAAAACACCATTTACCTTACAGGAAAAGACAAGAAAGCTTTGTCAGTCACATGATCAAGATCCTGACAACAAAGAAATCTTACAGACTTTATTTGGTACTTGTTGCGATCATGTCAATATTGCGCCGGGATTTCATTGTGATTATGGCTTTAATATTCATTTTGATGGATTTTGTGTTATCAATTATAATTGTGTGATATTAGATACATCACCGGTACGTATTGGAAATGGCGTTTTTATTGGACCGAATGTAAGCATAGCATGTGCCGGGCATGGCGTGTTTCGAGCACAGGAAAAGAAGGAATGAATACGTCCAAACCCATTACCATTGGTGAAAATGTGTGGATCGGAGCTAATTGTGTCATCTGTCCGGGGGTAACGATCGGAAAGGATTCTATCATCGGTGCTGGAAGCATCGTAACCAAAGATATTCCGGAAGGCGTCATTGCCTTTGGCAATCCATGTCGGGTGCAACGCAAGATTACGCAGGAAGATCGCCTGGCATACAGTGAGGGAATGGAAAAAGAATAAATTGAAAATTTCTTTCATAAAAATGTTGCGTTCTTTTCATTTATGGAGTATCCTATAGTAAACCAAGGCGGAAGAGATCAAACAGAAAGATGTGCGCCAAGCGAGTCAGGGGTGGTGAAAGCCTGATCGTAACAGTTCTGCAAATGGACTTCCAAGGGTAAGGTGAAAACGAGTGAGTAGCCAAGACGTGACTTGTACGTTACAACAAGAGAAATGTGATAGCATTTTATATGAGTGGGTATTTTTACCAATACAGGTGGTACCGCAGATCAAGAAACGATTTGTCCTGTGTCAAAGTATTTTGACATGGGACTTTTTTCTTTTATACCCGCGAATTGCTATCCAAACAATGATAAAGAAAAGGAGAAGACAAAATGAAAACTTTATCAAAATTGGCAGCTGCCGCATTGACTTGCAGCGTATTGTTTGGATGTTCCTCATCCGGTTCGGATATTCCGACAGTAGGTGTTTCTCAGTTAGTGAGCCATACTTCACTAAACACGATTCGCGATGCGTTTGTAGAACAGATGGAAACGCTGGGGTATAAAGACGGAGAGACGATAAAATATGATTTTACTGATGCTTCCGGACAGACAAGTAATTTGACTTCGATCATGTCACAATATCAGGATGAAAAGGTTGATGCGATCGTTGCCATTGCCACGCCAACAGCGCAGGCAGCGGCTAATGTATCCGATGAGATTCCGGTCGTATTCAGTGCCGTCAGTGACCCGGTTGGGGCAGGATTAGTCAAAGATATGGATAAACCATCCGGCAATATTACAGGAACCAGCGATGAAGTACAGATCGATCAGATCTTAGACTTAGCTAAAGAAATCAATCCTGAAGTCAAGACAGTTGGATTCTTGTACAATGCCAGTGAAGCCAATTCCAAGGCAAACTTAGAAAAGGCAAAGAAATACTGTGAAGAAAACGGATTGACATTACAGGAAGGTACCGGCTCTAACTTAACCGAGCTGCAGAGTGCTGCCAGTGTTCTATGTGAACAAGTGGATATCTTATTAGCACCAAATGATAATACGGTTGCCAGTGGTATGGCAGCTCTATCACAAATTGCACTCGATGCCGGTGTTCCATTCTATACCGGAGCGGATTCCATGGTGCAGGACGGTGGTTTTGCGACGGTTGGTATCGATTATGAAAATTTAGGTAAAGAAACAGCCAATATGGTGGATGAAATTTTAAAAGGTAAAAGTCCTGCCGATATTCCGGTAAAGGTCTTTAAAGATGATTTGAATATTTATGTGAATCAAAAGGTATTAGATACTTTAGGAATTACCTTACCGGAAGATATTCAAAATAACGAACATTTAGTGATGATGTAAGATAGGAGTGAGCTTTGTGTCCTTGGCAATACTTGAAAGAGCGTTAGAGTTAGGATTGATCTTTTCCATCCTTTCTCTGGGCGTATATATTTCGTTTCGAATTTTAAATATTCCCGATCTGACAGTAGATGGAAGCTTTACGACCGGTGCGGCTACATGTGCGGTATGTACGATACAGGGACATCCGATACTGGGACTTTTGTTAGGGTTTCTGGCGGGCTGTGTGTGTGGCTTGATCACAGCATTCTTACAGACAAAAATGAAAATTCATGCGTTATTGGCCGGAATCTTGACCATGACCGCTCTTTATTCCATCAATCTTAGGATCATGTCCGGCTCTCCCAATATTGCCTTGTTGAATACGGATTCTGTGTTTACGATGATTCCGTTTACTTTGTTGGTTCTGGTAGTAATCAGTGTTTGTGTGGAGCTACTCTTATTTGCCTTCTTTAAGACCAATACCGGTTTGATGTTGCGGGCGACCGGCGATAATGAAACGATGGTCAAATCCAGCAGTATCAATGTAGATACCATGAAATTTTTAGGTATGTCTCTATCCAATGGACTAGTTGCCTTATCCGGTGCTTTACTGGCCCAATACCAAAACTTTGCCGATGTGACCGGAGGAACCGGGATGATGGTATTAGGATTGGCTGGTATCATTATCGGAGAAGCGATTCTGCGCAAAAAGACGATTGGTTTTGGCCTTGCCAGTGCCATTGTAGGGGCCTGTATTTATAGAGTGCTTTATACGATCGCCTTGCAGTTTGGAATTCCGGCAACCGATATGAATATGATGTCTGCCATTTTAGTTGCCTTGACTATTTCCATTCCGTATCTAAAGAAAGTGAGGGAAAAAGAAAATGCTTAAATTAGAAAATATATCGGTCATTTTCAATAAAGGCACTTCTTTAGAAAAAGTCGCATTGGAGGATTTCAGCTCTACGATTCAGGATGGTGATTTTATCACGATGCTTGGCAGTAATGGGGCTGGTAAGAGTACATTGTTTAATGTGATTACAGGTGCGTTAAAACCGGCGAAAGGAAAGATTTTTCTGGATTCGGAAGATATTACACGACAGAAGGAGCATGTACGGGCTCGCTATATCGGTCGCTTGTTTCAAAACCCGGAGCATGGAACAGCCCCGCATCTAACGGTGGAAGAAAATCTTGCTTTGGCGTATTCTTCCGGGAAATATGGAAAGTTTTCTCTGGCGGTGCATAAACAGGATCGTGCCTATTTTCAGGAAAAGCTGAAAACCTTGGACATGGGCTTGGAAGATCGTTTAAAGACACCGATTGGACTTTTATCCGGTGGGCAAAGACAGGCGGTAGCTTTGATGATGGCTGTGTTAAATCCGCCAAAGATCTTATTATTGGATGAGCATACAGCGGCTCTGGATCCTAAAAGTGCGCAAAAGATTCTGGAAATTACCAATGAACTGATTCAAAAAGAGCATATGACAGCGTTAATGATCACGCATAATATTCAGGATGCTTTGGATAATGGAAATCGTCTGTTTATCTTAAATGAAGGGAAATTGATTAAGGATATGGATTTTGCCCAAAAAAGTCAGTTAAAGCCGGCAGACATTCTAAATTACTATGCGGTTTGACAAACGGTAAAAAACAGATTAGACTAAAAGCACGAGGTATATGAATATGAGTGCAATTGATGAATTGAAATCTATTTCTACAAAAAAACATGTTGTGACCAGTATTGAGTATGACTGTCCATCTCAGGAAAAAGAAGATGAGGTTTTTGATACGGTACAAGGTATCTTAAAACATCATTTGGATGAAGTCGCAAAGATCACATATGATCTGGAAGCAGAAAACAAAGTAAAAGTTGAAGTGACACAAAACTTATAAAATTTTATTGAATTCGTTGAACGATGACAATTCCTGAGAGGGAATTGTCATTTTCTTTAAGAAGATTTTTTATTCATCCGAGAGTAAATAACGGCGATGATCAAAATGATGCATCCTGCCAGAACGGTCGGTGTCTTAATAAATACATAAAGTAGAAATAATAGAGCGGCTAAAAAATAGAGAAGCATCGCAATGATATTTTTATTCATACAGACCTCCATTTCTTTTTATCCATTATAAAAAAGGGACTTTGTAAATACAAGCGTATTGTATCTATACGAAATATTAATTTGTAGATAATGTCTTTCTATGATATATTTCATACATGGTTTTTTAAGGAGGTACCTATGATAAAGATGATTCTTCAGGGAATGATTGTTGGTATTGCCAACATTATTCCGGGAGTAAGTGGTGGCACGATGATGGTGGCCATGGGATTGTATGATAAGTTGATTCACTCTATTACTCATTTAAAGAGTGAATTTAAAAGTAGTATGAAGTTATTATTGCCAATTTTCTTTGGTGCTGCTTTGGCTATTGTTATTTTATCCCGCCTGTTTGAATTTCTCTTACAGAACTATCCCATTCCGACAAATTTTGCGTTTTGCGGCTTGATTGTCGGAAGCCTGCCATTTATTTTAAAAAAGGTAAAAGGATCAAATCCCGTAAAATCAAGTAATTGGATTCCTTTGTTGATTTTCTTTGCTATTGTGGTTGGTATGGCTGTTATAGGAGAAGATAGTGGTTCAGCACAAAGGCTTCAAGTGGATCTTTTACAATTTCTTGTTTTGCTGTTTGTGGGAATCATTGCGGCAGCTACCATGGTTATTCCTGGTGTGAGCGGGTCTATGATGTTGATGCTTTTAGGTTATTATGAAACGATTTTATCTTATGTAAATCAAACTGTAGATGCTATTACAAGTTTTGATATACCGGCTTTCATCAACTGCTGTATGGTGATGATTCCGTTCGGTGTTGGCGTTGTTTTTGGTATTTTTGCGATTGCTAAGCTAATTGAATGGATTTTAATGCGTTGGGAAATATCAGCGTATTATGCTATCATTGGTTTGATAACGGCCAGTCCTGTAGCAATCCTATTAAAAACGGACTGGAGTCAATCCTCGATTATGATGATCGTTATAGGTCTGATTACTTTTATTGCAGGATGGTTTGTCGCCAGCAAACTGGGGGATGAATAATCGATAGTAAATGAACTTGCATGTTGAATTTTAGACATGCAAGTTTTTTTATATAAAGAATCGATGAGATTTACTAATATCAGAAATTAGTCCTTAACATATTCAAATTGAATGGGAAAGACTTTCTTTACCAATCAGACAAAAACAATCGGTTTATGGTATAGTGGTTCAAACGAATAAACGAAAGGAATGTAACGATGAAAAAGATACTGATCGTAGAAACCAATATACGCACATATGGAGCAATTGATAAGCCGACCGGTTTATGGTTGGGAGAACTGATTCATTTTTATTTCTATACTGAAAAAATCGGGTGATAACTTTTTAAAAGTATTGTGTTGTCCTTTATTCATAGAAGTATAGATTGTTCTTCCGAATTTAGAATTTATAAAACATAGGATAAAAATAGATGTATAATATCTCTATAAATTGGAAGTTGTGGGGGTGTTTGTATATGGGATTATTTAAAAAGAAAAGGGCTGTTTTTATAGAACATGCTGGAGGCGTTATCATTACTAAATCAATTTATCAAGGCACATCTAAATTGAAATGGTTTTTTAGAGAAGAAAGCGTAAATCCGTCTGATAACGGATGGCGAGCAATCGGGGACAATGATACGCAGGAATACTTAAATAATCCAGAAAATTCTATGGTAGTAGATTTTAATACTCTTGCAAATATTGAACCGGCGGTTTTATCAGTATATGATATGCCAGTAGGTACAGATTTAGAGTTTTGCTTTGATGATACGGGCAGATATTTTGTTGATACTAATACGGGCAATCGAATTAAATAAAAAGCAACTGACAAATCCTAATTTAACAATTTCATATCCAGTATTATACAAAGCGGTCAGTCTTTATGATTGGTCGCTTTTCAATATCTGGAAAGTACTGTTTTCATCCAATATAAGCGTGGGTATGAATTTTTGAGGGTGGTTTTCTTTGATTTTGGGAAATCATCCTCTTTT